>Ga0065721_10048855_pt1 | contig 70380 bp, 61 predicted proteins | sample Mesricmetagenome_FD_59108 | JGI IMG/M metagenome (GOLD analysis project Ga0065721, IMG submission 59108) | Mesophilic microbial community from rice straw/compost enrichment Sample: eDNA_1 v2 (version 2) | ecosystem: Engineered > Solid waste > Grass > Composting > Bioreactor | place: USA: Davis... | reverse complement strand
CACGTTCCCATTGCCGTCATACGCCACAAAACAATTCGTAGTCGAACTGCCATGGAAGTTCACCTGCAAAAGGCCACCCACTCCACCCGCTCCTTGCTGGCTGCCGGAGAGGTCCGTTCCCCAGACATAGCTGCGGACCAGAGGGCCACCAAAGCTCATCTCCGCCACAAGGTTCCAGCCATCATACAGGTAACACGTGTCCGAGAGCTTCGTGCCGCCGCTGGTCCGGTTGTTCCACACCGTCTGCCGGATGCGCCGCCCCTTGCTGTCATACACAAACTCAATTCGCCGCTCCGGCGCAGGGGATCCCGACAAGGTCCTCATCACCTTCAACCGGTTCTCAGCATCCCATTCGTAGGTCCAACGTCCGTCGCCGGTCAGGTTCCCGTCATCGTCATGCGTGAACACTTCAGCTGTCCTGGGCACGAACACCGATCCCGGGACATTCGGCTGGCCCGTGGCTGCAACCGTCACTCCCATCCACACTGCCGCCGAACTGTTCGTCACCTGCAGTTCTTTGCGGAAGTATTCACCCTTCCGATAGGTGCTCTGGCCGTTCACCGTCACTGTGTTCGTCGCAAAGCTGATGCCCTGTACTTCCACATAGTTCGGCACCGTGCGGCTGGTGTATTGATTCTTCAGGTTCACTGCGTAATCCCCCTGCCGGAGATTGGAACCATCCGCATCACCGCCGGTCTTTGCTGTCCGACGATTGCCAATGTCGTCATGAACGTATTCAAACTGCTCTCCAGCCACGCGGGTGCCATCCTGCCATCGTTTGTTGCCCGTCTTGACCTGCCCGAGGCTGTCATACTCGTATTCCCAATAGCTGCCATCCACCAGCGTCGAGCGGGTGCGCTGGTTGGCATCGTTGTAGGCGTAACCAAAGTTCACCGCAGCAGCGGCCGTCGGCACAGACGATAACTGTGTCAGCCGATTCAGGTTGTCATAAGACCTGGTTGTTGTCATGCGCGTCGTGCCGCTTTGTTTGAAGGCAATCTGACCCGCCAGCGTTGAGTTCGCAAGGTACGTGTAGGTTGCCGCACGGGTGCCATCAGAGACGGTATCCAGCCGGCTGCCCCCGTCATAGCTGTAACCAGCCGTGTGGAACACTCCCGGCCCCGTCGCAGTGAGAACGGAGCGCCGCAGCAACGAGTCATAGCCATTCGTCACGGAGTAACCACTCAACGGTCCCGCCGTCCACGTCTCCTTGAGCAGCTGGTTGGCATTGTTGTAGGTCAGCGTCGAGGCAAAGGCTGTGCCTGCGTCGATCGTGGTCAGGCGACCACGACGATCGTAGCTGTGTGTGACACTCGGAGTGTCGTCAGAATAGACCACCGTCTCCAGGTCGCCTGCTGCGTTGTAGCCGTAGGTTGTAGTGACGTTGCGCTCCCAGATCCGGCTCGTGAGGCGACCCGACCTGTCATAATCATAATCGTCCGTCGCGTCGTTTTCACCATGGTAACTCTTGCGCACCAGCCAGCCGCGTTGCGGGTGATAGCTCCACGTCGTCACCGCAGTGTTGTTGGGATTGCCGGCAATGTTGGTCCAGGTGGTCATCGTCGCCATGCGCCCCGCGTAATCGTAGGCATACTGCACCGGATACGTGCGGGCACCCGCAGTCTTTTCCAGCTCGCCCCTCTTGTTATACCAGTTGGTCACGCTCCTGCCGTCCGCATAGGTGACGTTCGTCACCTGCAGCATCTTGTTGCGGAAACTCCATGTTACCTGCGGTCCGGGAGCCGTAGAGGGGACCGAGTGTGATAAAGCCGGTCACTGCTCCAATTCAAAATCCTTGCAGCGAACCGGCTGATGAAGATCGGCAATTCAATTCTTCGGGAAACCGGGATCAGCCTTAACCTCGTTCAGCTGCTTGGTGTGGCGTTCGGAATGCGCGCCCAGGAAAAGCAGCCATTGATGGGCGTCGAATTTCTTCCCGAGCGGACTGTCCATCGCATGCTCGCGCAGACCCTTGGTTTCCTTTGCGAATGACAGGGTTTTCGCGCGACTGGCTTCGAAGTGCTTCAGGCTGTCCTGCGACGATCCAAATCGCTTGCTCGGAATCAAAGGTTCGGGCGCCGGAAACTTGCTCGTCCGGTCGGGGACATTTTTCAAAATGAACTCGTCGTCTGCCTTGAAGTCGGCCGAGGGTGATATTGCGGGGGTGGCCATCACTTTGTCGCGCACGGTTTCGAAGATCATGTCCTCCGCTGCCGCGATGTGTTCGACGATTTCCGCAACAGACCAGCGGTTGGTGGCCGGTTTGAAGTTCCATTGCTGTTCAGAAAGGCCCTTGGTAGCAACGAGCAGTTCCTTTCGTGTCTTTTCGAGGTATTGCACCAGGCTTTCGCGATCAGCGGACGCTGATTCCTGGGCTGGAAGGACCGGGGCAAACGCAAACAGAGCCAATGCGATCAGAAGTTTTTTCATAAATTTTTGGGTTGTTGTTCGGGCGAACATAAACGTGAACTGCCTGGACGCAAGTGTTCTGATGAACGACATCAGATGCCTGCAACATCGTCCATGCTGATGCTTTGGCCCCGTTTTTTCGATTCAACAACACGGGAGATCAGGCGAATGCTCCCTTCATGAAGACGTCGCTCGCCGCTCCTCTCCGAATCGCCTGTTTCACCGTGCTGTTGATCAGCTTTGTGATTCGAGACGGTGGACGTGACCGATCGGATCATTGGATTGTTCAACGTCAGTGAACGCGGCAGGAAGTGGGCGAAGGATGTTCAGCAAAAGGCGCCGGTCCCAATTGAACAGCTGCCGGAGCATGTGCATTGAAAACAGCTCAAATGCCGGTTGCTTGCGGATTCTGTTTGCGACGCGGCTTGACCGGCTTCCATCGGTTGTGAACCCAGAACCAGTTCGCCGGATCGCGCCGGATTGCGCGTTCAAACGCCGTGTTCACATCGGACATGATCGCTTCAGTCGAGCGGGCCTTGCCATTTTCGCGGAGAGGAATTTCCGGACCAATCTCGATCCGCCAGCGCGCAAGCCCGATGCGATAACAGATCGCAACGTAGAGCGGGCAATCGTAACGCAACGCAAATATTGCAGGCGCGGCGGTGGTCGAACTGGAATGTCCGAAGAATGGAATACGCAGGCCGGGGCGTCCTGCATGCTGATCAGCCAGCAGTCCAAGCAACGTGCCGGGCTGCTGCATCGCCGACTTCAGCGCCGAGGCATCCGTGCGGCGCTCGAAATACAGACAGCCGGACCGTTCCCGCAGCGAGAGAAGAATCCGGTTCAGTGACGGCTGACGCAGACTTCGGTACGTCGTTGCGCAGCGGATTCCCGGACAGCACATGGAGATTCGCGCGTAGAGTTCGAAGTTGCCGAAGTGCCCGATCGCCCCCACGACGCTCCGTCGCCCCTCTCCAGCCGCTTGCGAAACAACATCAAGATCACCCGAGAACTCGACATGGCTCCGAAGCTGTTCCGCTGTCATGTCTGCTGTTTTGATGGCGCAGGCGTAATTCTCTCCAATCCGCCGGAAGTTCTCCTTCGCGATCGCCCGAATCTCTGTGGCCGACTTCTCGTTCGCTAAACAAAGAGCGAGATTCTTCAGCGCGATTCGCCGATGCCTCGCATCGAGCCAGAAAACAATTCCTCCGGCTGCGCGCCCGATCCGCGCGACAAGAGTCAGTGGCAAAGATTGCACCAGCGCCACCAGGCCCCGCGCGATCCAGTAGAGCACTGCGTCCATGTCAGCGAAAACAGATGCGCCGCACGCAGTCGCGGAAGTCGTCCGCACCGCTGACGATCTTGATCTCGACGCGCATGAAGAAGAATGGCAGGTCGCGCCGGTCGATCTTGGGAAATCGCACCGCGTCCTTCTGCGTGGTGATGATCAGTTCCGCCTGGCGTTTCTTGCTGCGGTTGATTGCGTTCAGAATCTCCTGCTGGCTGAAACGATGGTGATCGGCAAAACGCTTCGAATAAACCAGCTCCGCCCCGAGTTTCACCAGGCTCTGCTCAAAGCTCTCCGGCTGTGCGATACCGCTCAGCGAAGCGACCTTGCGTCCCTTGATGAAATGAATGTCCTCCTGCTTCCCGGTAAACACATCCTCAAGATACAACGGATGATGAACGCATTCGATGACGCCGGCATCTGGATTCAATTCAGCGATGCGCCTGCGAAGCTCCTCGGTCTTTCCGTCGCTCTTCGTGATGAAGATCGTGCTGGCGCGCGCCAGGTGCGACGGCGGTTCGCGCAATGTTCCGCGGGGCAACAATCGTTCATTGCCAAACGGCTGCTGGCAGTCAATCAGCACGATGTCCTGCCGGCGGCCGCGAAGTTTCCAGTATTGAAATCCATCGTCGAGCAACAGCGTGTCGCAGCCGAATTTTTCAATCGCATAACGTCCGGCCTTCACGCGGTCCTTGTCCACAAGCACGACGACATCTTTCAGATTGGACGCCAGCATGTAGGGCTCGTCACCGGCGGTTTCCGAATCGAGGAGGAGTGATTTGCCGTCGGAAACGACGCGCGGCGGCGTGGTGTCTTCGCGGAGCAGCAGTTTGTTGAGCAGGCGTTCGTGAATCGGCTTCGGTCTCGATCGATAGCCGCGGGAAAGGATGGCGACGTTGCGTCCCTGATCGCGAAGCTCGCGGGCGAATTTTTCAACAACCGGTGTTTTGCCCGTTCCGCCAACCGTCAGATTTCCAATCGCAATCACCTGCACGCCGAGAGTGGAATCGCGGAGAATGCGGACGTTGTAGAGGAAGCGCCGGGTTTTGACCGCCACCTGAAACACCTTGGAAAGCGTGTACAACGCCGCGCGCACGAGCGTGGCCATGGTGCCACGCCGTTCCTCGAAGATGACTTCCAGGACGAACGTTTCGACCGATTCCGTCCATTCACGCCAGGTTTCGCGCATGTCGGCAAAGTGTGCCTGCGGGCCAAACCCGGAGCAAGCGGAAGCCCATCAACGAAGCGCGGCACAACCGGATTTGATGAAAGAAGGCGGGGCAGCCAGGGAGAGAGCGGCTGCCCCGTGGTGACGCGCCATGAATCCGCGCCGCCAGGTGGAGACGCCAATCAGGTTGGCGTTCATGGGTGCAGTATCGACACGTTGGGAAAATCCGATACACACCTTTTGCCAAATCACTGACCCTTCTTTGCAAAACTGCATTGATCCGCCGCGTTTCGGTCCAGGCAAGCTTCCGGAGTGAACGCTGAACTTTACATTAACGGCTTCGCTGCTAAACATTACGGCCTTTATGAAGAGCGATGTTTTCTGGAGTTTGTTCGCGATGCCGATCGGTCTGGTGATTTGTTTCGGTCCGGCACTGGTTGCCTGGGCCTTGTGCAACAACAAGGAAGAGCCGGCAAAACCGGTCAAGACTTCCCCGAAGCACTGATTTCCCTGCAAAAGCCGCAAATCATGCGGCATTCCCTTGGCCAACATCCTCGACACCATCGTTGAGCAAAAGCAGCGTGAAGTGACGCTGCTCCCCGCTCGCGTACTGGCCGCGGGCGATTTGCACGACGCAATGCTCGAACGGAACGAGCGTCGGGATTTCCTTGGCGCTTTGAAAGGCCGAAAGGCTGGCTCCATCGCGCTCATTGCCGAGGTGAAGAAGGCGTCGCCATCAGCGGGAATCATCTGCAAGGATTTCGATCCGGTTCGTATCGCAAAAGATTACGAGGCCGCGGGCGCGAGCTGTCTTTCGGTGCTTACGGATGAGAAGTTTTTCCAGGGATCACTGGATTATCTGCGACAAATCCGCGCGGCCGTTAAGCTTCCCCTGCTCCGCAAGGATTTCATCATAGACGAACGGCAGATTCTGGAAGCGATCGAATGGGGCGCCGATGCCATCCTGCTGATTGTTTCCATTCTCACTGACGAACAGCTCCGGCGGTTTCACAAACTTGCCATCGAGGCCGGATTGAGTGTTCTGGTGGAGGTCCACGACGAGGCGGAAATGGATCGGGCAATGGCGATTGGTGCGCCGTTGATCGGGGTGAACAACCGCGACTTGAAAAGCTTCACCGTCGATCTCGCCACGACAGAACGTCTGGCGGCACGAATCAACGCCCAGGCCAATCCAAACGTGCTCCTCGTCGCAGAGAGCGGGATCAAATCCAAATCAGATGTAACCCGTCTGGCGAACTGCGGCGCGGGTGCGATTCTCGTGGGCGAATCTCTGGTTCGTGAAGGCGATCTTCGGACGAAAGTTCGGGAACTGATCGGCTGATTTCGATCCTGCGTTCGTCGGGTTCCCTGGAATTTCACAAGCCTCCTGTCGATTTGCCCTGTACGCAATGAAGGCAGGCTTGTGGCCTGCCTTCGTGAAATTTCGCAGAGAATGGGAGTTTGCGCTTACTCAGCTTTCCGGCTCTTGCCAGTCTTTTCTGCTTTGGCCGGTTTGTCGGCTTTCGCGGAAGCTTCGGCGTCAGTGCGTTTGCCGCGCTTCTCGGTCTTCGGCTGCTCTTCCCTTCCGGCTTCCGGGGCTTCTTCCTGTACCGGGAGCGGAGTGGTGCTTTCAATGCGCAGCTTGAGCGTCGCATTGACTTCCGAATGCAGGCGCAGCTCGACTTCGTGCTCGCCGAGGGCGCGGATCGGGTGTTCGAGATGAATCTTCCGTTTGTCGAGCGAGATGTCGAACTGATGCTTCAGCTCGTCAGCGATCATGCCCGAAGTGACGGTGCCGAACATCTTGCCATCTTCACCGGTCTTCACCTTGATGACGCAAATCAGTTTGCTGACGCCCTTGGCGAGTTCGCTCATGCTGTTGAACTCGTGAGCTTCGCGTTCGGCGCGCTTCTTCTTGAGGGCTTCCAGATGGCGTTTGTTGGCTTGCGTTACCGGAATGGCGAGGCGTTGGGGAAAGAGATAATTGCGGGCGTAACCGGCCGCGACCTTGACCTGATCGGACTCGCCGCCGAGGCCAACAATGTTGCTGGTGAGAATGACTTCAGTTTTTGCCATACGAAAATCTGGTTGAGAGTTGATGGTGGATGGTTGATCGGTTCAACCTGGAATCAAAATGGAACGTCGTCGTCCTCCGGTGGCGGCATGTCGGGTTCGGATGCAGCAGCTGATGCAGCTGCAGCGGGCGCGGTTGAACGGCGCGGTGCCGGAACGGAATCGCCACCCTCCGCCCCGCCGGCGCGACCGCCACCGAGAAACTGGAAACCCTCAACAACCACACCGAGGCGGCTGCGTTTCTGGCCCGTCTGTTTGTCGTCCCACTGATCCAGCTTCAGCCGGCCTTCCACGAGGAGCGGGCTGCCCTTTTTCATGTACTGGGCCAGCGTTTCCGCCTGGCGCCCGAAGGCATCGACATCGACGAAGGTGACTTCTTCCTTCGTTTCGCCAGCTTCATTGCGCCATGTGCGGTTGACCGCGAGGCCGATCTTGGCGATGGCCATCCCCTTGGGAGTATAACGCAGCTCGGGATCGCGCGTCAGATTCCCAACCAAAATGACTTTGTTGAAGCTGGCCATGGGCCTTGATTCGATTATTTGGCGGCAGCAGCAGCCGGCGCGTTGGTGAACATGACGCGGAAAACGTCGTCGTTCATCGCGAAACGGGTGCGGAGCTGGTCGATCGCCTTGGGTTCGCTCTCGAAAATGATGTTCACGTAGAAACCGGCGGTGTGCTTCTTGTCGGCTACACGGCTGAAATTCTTCTTGTCCATCTTCTGGACCGTTTCAATTTTGCCGCCAGCGTTGGTGATTTCGGAGGAGATCTTGTCGATCACATCCTTGATCCCCTCTTCCTTCCCGGCGGTTTCCAATATGAACAAGCCTTCGTATCGTTTCATTATCGTCATTCGTTGAATCGTGAGGTGTTGAATGGAACTCTGCGTCAGCCATTCACCGCTTCGACGATTCCGTTAAATTGATTCATCGCTTTCTCTATCCCCGCGCTCAACCAGCATTCCGTCTGGTCCGCCGCAGCCATCAAAACTTTTTCGAGCGTGCCGAGCTCGTCCGGCCCAAATCTTCCCAGCACATGATTCGTGATTTCACGAACATTGTCCCGTCGGCCAATTCCGATTCTCAGCCTCGGAAACTCCCGGCTGCCGAGATGCTTCTCAATCGACTCCAGACCGTGGTGCCCTCCGCTGCTCCCTCGGGCACGCAGGCGAATTTCCCCGAACGGCAGGTCCGCATCGTCCACCACCACCAGCACCCGGTTCAGCGGAATCCGGTAGAAGCCGGCCACCGGCCCAACCGCCTCGCCGCTCAGATTCATGAACGTCTGCGGTTCACACAGGATGACCCGGTTTCCATTCCGCTCCGTCCGGGCAATCCGCGAACTGAATTTCTTTTCCAGCGTCCAGTTCGCGTTCCATCGGTCCGCCAGTTTCTGAACCAGAAGAAAACCGGCATTGTGCCGGGTTCTGGCGTATTCCGCGCCGGGGTTTCCCAGCCCCACAATGAGGTGCATGTTTTCCATGCGCGGAAACAGCACAACCCGAAATCCTCCGGGTTGTGCGAAAAATTACTTCTTCTTCTCGGCAGGCTTCTCTTCGCCTTCCTTCTTCTCCTTGATCATTTCCACTTCGCCCCCACCAGCGGCGGCACCTTCGGCGGACGCAGCTGTTTCGGACTCGGTGCGAGGTGCGGCGACGGAAACAACCGGGATGTTCTTGTCACCCAGGATTTCAACGCCTTCCGGAGCCTTGATTTCGCCAATGTGAATCGACTTGTTCAATTCGAGTTCACTGACATCGATGACAATCTGCTCCGGCAGATCCTTCGGCAGGGCGCGAACTTTGACCTTGAAGAGAACGTGTTCCAAAATGCCGCCACCGTTCTTGACTCCTGCGGCTTCGCCGGTCGTTTCGACCGGAACCATGATGGTGACCTTTTCGGTTTCGGAAACCTCGTGAAGATCGACGTGGAGAATCTTTCCGCTCAGAGGGTGATGTTGAATCTCCTGAACGAGCGCGAGGCGCTTCGGACGCGCATCATCCTTCACCGAGAGATCGATCAGCAGGTTTTCGGAAACAGAATGATGAATCAGTTCACCGATCTCGCGGGCGTTGATTTCAATGCTTTGAGCCTGGTTCTTCGCACCGTAAATCACTGCGGGAATGCGGCCCTCAGCGCGCAGTTTCCTGGAGCCGTTGCGGCGTCCGAGCGAGCGGACCGATGCGTTCAATGGTACAGATTTCATTTTCTTAAATTCTCTTCCGGCAATGCCACGCCAGCTTCAGCTGGTGCGCCCGCCCTTAAATTCAAATAGCGAATTGACCGACGAATTGCTGTGAATTCGTTTGATCGCTTCGCCTAAAAGCCCCGCAACCGACAACGTGGTGATCTTCACCCCGTCTATAGCAGGGCGAAGGACAGTATCAGTTGTTATCAGTTCGTCAATAACGGATTTTCTGAGCCGATCGATACCTATGTCATTGAGGATGGCGTGCGACACACAGGCAAGAATTTGCTGCGCTCCCGCCTCCTTCAACAGACCCGCCGCCTGAGTCAATGTGCCGGCTGTCTCGGTCAAATCATCCACCAACAGCACGTTCTTTCCCTTGATGTCTCCGATGACCGCAGTCGATTCGACTTCCGTGGCGCTCTTCCTGCGTTTCGCCACGATCGCCAGCCCCGCATCCAGTGTCTGGGAATAAGCGTGGGCCATCTTGAGACCGCCGACGTCGGGACTGACGACCACGAGATCCTTCAGCTTCTTCGTCTTGATGTATTCATACATCACCGGCGCGGCGTAAAGGTGATCCACCGGGATGTCAAAGAACCCCTGAATCTGCTGTGCATGCAGATCCATCGTGAGAATCCGGTTTACTCCGGCTGCGACGAGGAGATTGGCGATCAACTTTGCCGTGATCGGCACCCGCGGCTGATCCTTGCGATCCTGACGGGCGTAACCGTAGAACGGAAGCACCGCGGTGATGCGGGCCGCGCTGGCGCGACGCAACGCATCGATCATGATGAACAGCTCCATCAGGTTGTGGTTCGTCGGTGGCGAGGTCGGCTGGAGAACGAAAACATCCTCGCCCCGAACGTTCTCTTCGATCTTCACGAAGGTTTCACCATTGGGGAACGGACGGATGGTGCATTTGCCAACCTGGGTGCCGATGGAATTGCAGATGGCCCGCGACAGGGGTTCGTTGGCTGTGCCGCTGAAGATTTTCACGATCGTAACTTTGGTTAAAAGCAAAAATCCACCGCAGCCGGTGGACAAAGCGGAGGGGACTGTATCAGCGAGCAACCTCGGCGCAAGTGGATTCTGGAGAAGAAAAGCTTACCGCCTTTAACCTGTTTCCAAATGAGTCGATGGAGAGCCGGGCACCCGGGTTTCCAAGTGAGAAGGCCCCCGAATTCCGGATCACTCCGGCTGTGAATCAAGTGCCGTTACAAGCTGCATCTCCGACTTCGGCAGGGAATCTCCGTTCAACTTGAATTGAAGATTGGCAGAGCGGGCGCCGACAAAACCGGCGCTGCTTTGTGCAAAGAGACTGCGAGGATCACTCTCCGCCCGTTCGTCGGCGTGACGTTTCACCGCGGCTGCGAAGATGGCGCCGACAAGAACAACGAAGAACAGGTATCGCATTTTCATGATCATCAATCGATCCAGGAGGCTGACCCGCTCGTCGCGCGAGCATGTGAGGCTCGCCATCGCTGGCGAAATGACTTTAAGCAAAGGAGCTGCCACAAAGTCAGAAAAGGCCCGAAATGGAATGCTGCTCCAGCCGCCCAGGCAGGATCTGTGTTGTGTTCCGAGGAGGGATGACTGCCGCTTTGCAGAAATTGTCCGGAGATTTTTCCGATCGGAAATGACTGCTCTCCTTTGGCGATCCTTCGCGTGTCTCAAGACGAGACTGCCAGAAGCCGTTGAAGGATGTGGACTATCGCGTGATCCATCCGCCGCCGACCACGAGGTCGTCCTGGTAAAACACCGAGGCCTGCCCCGGCGTGATGGCGCGCTGCGGCGTGTGCAGTTTCACCTTCGCGCGACCGCCTTCAAGCGGGGTAATGGTCGCGGGTGTACCCGGATGGTTGTAGCGGATTTTCGCGACCGCTTCGAATGGTTCGGACGGCGTGTCGAAAGGAATCCAGTTGCAGCGTTCAACGATGTATTCGTCGCGATCCAGGGCAGATTCATCACCGACGACAACACGGTTCCGCTCGGCATCAAGCTCCACCACGTACAACGGTTTGGGAGAACTGATGCCAAGCCCCTTCCGCTGGCCGATCGTGTAAAACTCAATTCCATCATGCTTCCCCAGAACGTGGCCATGCACGTTCACGATTTCACCGCGATGTTTTTGAACGAGATTCGATTGCTGGAGAAACTTGCCGTAGTCGTTGTCCGGCACGAAGCAGATCTCCATGCTTTCCTCCTTGTCGGCGGTCTTGAGATTGCAATGGCGCGCCACTTCGCGGGTATCGCTCTTGGTTTTCTCCCCCAGCGGAAACATCGCACGGGACAATTGCTCCTGACGCAGCGAAAAAAGGAAGTAACTCTGATCTTTTCGAAGATCGCATCCGCGCTTCAGCAGCACGCGACCGTCGGCTCGTCGTTCAAGACGGGCAAAGTGTCCCGTGGCGATATACTCCGCGCCAAGTTGATCCGCGCGTTCGATGAGCCGGCCGAACTTGAGATTCTGATTGCACATCACGCACGGGTTCGGCGTGCGACCCGCCTTGTATTCTTCGGCGAAGTATTTGATCACCCGGTTCTGGAACTCAGCGGCCTCGTCGATGAGATAATATGGAACGCCCAGTCTATGGCAGACAGCACGTGCATCCGTGACTGCCTGCGGTCCGCAGCACTTGTCTTCCGCGCGATTGACGCAATCCTGCGGCCAGAGTTTCAGCGTAATGCCGACCACGTCATAACCCTGTTCGAGCAACAACGCCGCCGTTGCGGACGAATCAACTCCGCCGCTCATTCCGACAACCACTCTGGTTTTCTTCGATTGGATCACAGGCGGGGGAATATAGCGTTCCAAGTGCGAACTGCAACCGCTGCGCCGGAAGCTTCCGTGAAAGGCAAGGCAACTACAGCGAACATTCTGCACATCAAGGGCGGTTCGGTCTGAGAAACAGATTCGACCAGCGAAGCGCTATTGGAAGCGCATTAATCCGCGCTGATCAGTTTCTCCCAGATGCTGTCGTTCAAAAGCACCTTGCGGAGAAACTCGGAATCGCTCTGAGCCGACGGTTGCGCGAGGTTCGGATCGAGCGGAAGCCGGATCGTGAACGTGGTGCCCTGACCATTGTCGCTGCGGGCTTCAATCTTTCCACCATGATGGTGAACGATGAAGAAGCAGGCCATCAGGTGAATTCCATATTCCATCGGGCTGTCGCTGCGCACGACGAACGGATCGAAAACAAGTCGCAACGCTTCCTGCGGCAGGCCGGGGCCGTTGTCGGAGACCTGGATCTGAATCGATCGTTTGTCCGCACCGTTCACTGCGCGCGCAGAGAGAACCACCTGGCTTCCTGCAGGCAGGCTCGCCAGTTCATCTTTCAGAAGAAGCTCGAACAGCCGGTGAAACTTTGGCTTGTCCACCTTGATCAAGGGCAGATCGTCGGAAACCTGGTTCTCGACCCGGATGTTTTTGGCCGCAAACGCGGTTTTCAGGTTTTCTATGCTTGCGTCCACCACCTCGCGAACCTTCACCTGGTCCGCAAATTCAAACGCCGGCTTTTCCGAAGCGCTCCAGAGGTCCTTGAGCAGGTTGTTGATCTTTTCGATCTGCCCCTGAACGTTCGTGTAATACTCCTTCCAGAAATCGGGGTTGCGCAGGCCGGAAACCTCCACTTTTTCCTCCGCCATTTTTGCCGGCGCAAGGTCGAGAAAGGTTTTCACCGCGACGAGTGAATTGCGGATGTGATGACTTAAACCCGCTGCCAGCAGTCCCAGGCTGACCATGCGGTCCGCAATCATCATGTTGTGAAGAACGGACATCTTTTCCCGGAGCAACTGGTCGCGCTCGTTCTGGACCAGGAAGAACTCCAGGCTGCGTTTGAGCGTCTGCTCCAACTGCACCGGATCCCACGGCTTCGTCACGTATTTGTAGATCGCTCCGGTGTTCACGGCGGAGATCGCCGCGTCCATGTCCGCAAACGCCGTCGCCAGGATGCGGATGATGCGCGGGTGAGTCTGCCGGGTTTTTTCGAGGAGCCACACACCCTTTTCGCCGGGCATCCGCTGGTCGGTCATCAGCACGCCGATGTCGCCCGCGTGCTCTTCGATGAGCTTCAGGCCGTCCTGCGCGTTTGTTGCCGTGTAGATACGGAACGTTTCCTCAAAGGCGCGGGTGAAGTACTTGAGCGACTTCTCCTCATCATCGACGTAAAGAATCGCGTACTTCTTGTAATCGTACAAACTTTCCATATCTCTCGGGTGTTCCCTTCTATTCTCAACGTTTAACGGGAAACTCCAGCGCAAACTCACAGAACCTCCCCGGTTCTGTCTTCACCAGAATCCGTCCGTCATACAACTGCACAATGCGATAGCAAATGCTCAGCCCAAGTCCCATTCCCTGGCCGACATCCTTCGTGGTGAAGAATGGATCGAATATCTTGTCGAGAAACTCCGACTTGATTCCCGGGCCGTTGTCGCGGATCGACAGGATGCTCTTGTCGTTCTCTGTCCGCGCGCTGATCACGATCCTCGGCTTTTCGTCATCGCCGTAGGCCTTGGACTTCATCGCATCCAAAGCATTCTGAAGCAGATTGGTGACGACGTGGATCAGCTTGTTCTTGTTAGCGTGGATCGTATGCCCCTCTGGAATGTGCTGTTCGATCTCGACGCGATCCTTCCATTCGCTGCTGAGGAATCGCAACGCCGGCCCCACGACTGAGGCGACCTCCACATTGTCGATCTGTTCCGTGTTCGGATGCGAGAACGTACGCAGGTCGGACACGATGGTTTTCACGCGCTTCAGTCCTTCCTCAACGTCGTTCAAAACCTCGGCGTATTCGCCGCGCTGTTCATCGGGGAGATACTTCGCCTTGTTGCGGAGCGTGAACAACCCGGTCGTGGCAAAGTTCAGCGGGTTGTTGATTTCGTGAATGATTCCGGCGCTCATCCGGCCGAGTGAAGCCAGCTTTTCCGTCTGCACGAGCTGCATCTCGGTTTCCTTCAACTGCTCGATCGTGGATTCCAACGCCTGGTTCTGTTTGGACAACTTGAGCTGAGTATGATGCGACTCGACGAGGTTGTTGATGCGGGCGTGAAGTTCGGCAATGGAAAACGGCTTCGGCAGGAAATCACTCGCGCCCGCCTCCAGCGCCGCCATCTTGGTTTCCTCGTCGGCCCGCGCCGTGAGCATGACAATGGGAATGCTCTGGGTCGAAGTGCGTTCGCGCAATTCGCGGCACACCTGCAAGCCGTCCTTCTCGGGCATCATCATGTCCAGCAGGATGATGTCCGGCAGAAATTGATTGGCCTTTTCGATCGCCTGCTGGCCATCCACCGCTTCCAAAACCTCGAAATGCTCAATGAGTTGCGATTTGAGGAACCGCAGCATGTCCGGCTCGTCGTCGGCGACAAGTGCCTTCGGGCGCTTGCCGTTCTTCGACACCTCGACCGGCTTGATGCTTCCCTGCACGGGCGTGATCGCCGGAAACAATTCAGCCCGGCGGTAGAGATTTGAAAGCCATTCTTCGCTCGAGACCGTCGATGTGTCGGAATTCGGCCCCTCCTGCGCCGGCAACTTCGGCACTTCGGCAGCTTCCCGGTAGGGTAGCAAAACAGTAAATGTGGTTCCTTTGCCTTCGACGCTTTCGACCGACACGTTGCCACCCTGCACCTCGGTCAGTTCCTTCACAAGGGCCAGACCGATGCCGACGCCTTGATATTTCCGCTTCGAGGAACCGTCCGCCTGCCAGAATCGGTCAAAGACAAACGGAAGATTTTTTCCCGAAATGCCGACACCGGTATCGGACACCACCATTGCAAGATGGTCACTCCGCCTTTCAGCAATGAGTTCCACCTGACCGCCGGAGGGCGTGAACTTGAGTGCGTTGAAAACCAGGTTCAGAACGATTTTCTCCAGCTTGTCGCGATCGACGGAAACGAATCCCAGATTGTCTGCAACACGCGTTTCAAACCGGATGCGCTTGTCATCCGCAACCTGCCGCGCCGCACTTGCAAGGCCCCGGACGAAATCGCCAACACTCACGGTTTCCAGCTTCACATCCATACGGCCCGATTCCATGCGAACGAGATCCAGCAGGTCGTTGATCAGCTTGAGAAGGCGCATTCCATTGGAATGCATGGTCACGAGAATGTCCCGGGTTTCCGTGTCGAGAGAGTGATTGAACTTCTTAAGCAGGCGTTCGAGCGGCGCGATGAGCAAAGTCAGCGGCGTGCGCAGTTCGTGGCTGATGTTGGCGAAGAAGCGGCTCTTGATCTGGTCCAGCTCCATCAGCTTCTGGTTGCTCTGCTCCAGTGCCTTTCTGTTTTCATCCAGTTCGAACCGCAGGGCAAACTCGCGGAAACGAAGCTTGTTGTAAAAATGGCTTCCGATCACAACAAAGACACCGGTTACAAAAAGGAAATAGGTGTTGTTGAAATAGACGCTGTCTCTGAAATCCACTCCCTTCCCGTGAAGAGCGCATGCCGTGAAATAGAAAATCATGACCTCAAGAAACACAATGAGGCTGTCCTGCAGCGTCCACCTCAACACGATCGCGGCTCCCAGGAGCACGAGATTGAGGCCCGCATAATAAGGCGAGCTAGGGCCGTCCGTCTGGTAGATCATCACAGAGATGAAGAAGCTGGGAAGAGCCGGAAGGACCAGCCCGAGCAGGCGATAGTATCTGGAACCGATGGGTGTTTTTACGAACCACCAAATGAAGAAAAGAAGCGCCGAGCAAAGGAGGCGCAGGCCCAGGAATTCTTCGAAATACTTCGGGTAAACGAGAATATCCAGGGTGCTGCCTGCCGGCATGAAAATCAGCGCGAGAATGCATGCCACACGGAAGTTATGAACTCTCACGACGCGTTCGTGGCTTGCGAACGCGTTTTTCAGCGCTTCCGTCTGCTGGATCTCCTGATCAACCATGTTGTGTTCTGCGTGCTTCCATCATCACGTTCACACCGCTTTCGTCCGAAAAAACACGCAGGTTTTCCGCTGGAACCTGAGGCATCAACTTTCCCATGCCTTTCGAATCGCGATAGCAGAGATACCAGTCCACCATATACTCCATCCAGCCACGGGACGGATTGGCCAGATCGACGTTGGTGGAAACAACAACGCCGCCGGGCGCTGTCAGATTGTAAAACGCAGACAACAACCTTTCACAGATGGGATCGGCCAGGTAATCGAACAATCCCGCGCAATAAACAAGGTCGAAGGGCTTGCCTCCCAGACTGGAAACGGGCTTTGACTGCTCCTTCAAAAACTGCGCCACGGACTTTTTCAGAATCCGGATTTCAGATGATCTTCCAAATTTGTTTTTAAGTGAGTTAAGAACCCCCGTCGTGTGCGCCACGGTCTCGTCATTGAAATCCAGCAAAGTGAAATCGGCCTTCAGATTGGGAGGGGATTTTTCCAGGAAAGCCTGAATCTCCAATGCCGGCCCACAGCCAAGATTGAGAACCCTCGCCACGCCGCCGGACCGGCTTACACGGTCAATCTCACGAACAAGCACGGAATACAAATAATCGATCCGGTTCCGATGAGCGACAACGGGAGGTGTATTCAAAAAGAATGTGTTCAACACCTTCGCAAACACAGAAGCGCCCTGAAAAGGATCCCTGGCCATCATGTTGACCATCTCGTAATCGCCCGCGTATCCCAGAGGCTTGCGAAATGTCCGATACATGAATGGCGCGCAGAGCACCAGGGGATGCAATTGACGCTGGGCGTACAGTGAATGGGCGGAACGGAGATTCGGGTCGAGCTGCTGCGTGACATACTCGAATCGCTCAAAAACAACACCCAGGTTTTGAAGCACCGGCTCAGCGAGTCCCTTCAATGCCTTGCGTTCGGATTCGTCGCATCCGGCTGGCTGCGATCTGATATTCAATTCCACCTGGTCAAGCCAATGTCGGAGGTCCAGCAGAAAGCTCTGCAGATCCGCCACGGCAATCTTGAATTCAGGCAGAATCTTGTAGAGTTTCTGCCACTGTTTGACGAAATCCTGGAATTGCTGACGCAGACTGTGCGGTTCGAAAAAGTTGCGATCCACCTTCAGGTCGAACCAGCCGGATTCCTCAAGCATCAGTTCGCACGTGATGCTTGCGGCGTAGGCAACCATGTTGCGCACCACCGATGGCCCGGAATAGATCGTTCGATCGTCCGAGACGATCTTCAGGTTCTCCAACGCCTCGGAAGCCCGCAGCACCGGTTCGGCTCCATGGACATCCACGACAACCGAGAAGCGGCTCAATCTCCGAAGATTCGCGTAATAGGTCGAGCCACCGCGTGTCTCTATGATTGCGGTTGATTCGGTAATGGCCTGATCTGCGCCATTGTTTCCAGTGTTAAGTGAGGACATCCAGTTCTCCAGCGTTCTCGTCTTCGGTTACAACCTAAACTAAAACCTCAAGGTTGATCCCAGAACCACCACCCATGCGTCGCGATTGTCCGCCGAACCCCCAGGATGAATCGGCCGCTGGCCGCTCAAATGGACGGTCCACCAGGCTGTGACCTGTGCCTTGTAGCTGACTTCGATTACGGCTTCGTAATCGACGAGATGCGGAAAGGCTCCGGGCAACATCGAATTGATTTCGCGCTGTGCGCGACGCAGATCATCGCTCATCTCGAGATACGACGCCGCGACGCCAAATGAATCCCAATCGCGTGTCGGAATCAGCCCTTTATACAGCAATCCGCCATCAACGCCGAACTGGGTGAGGTTCTGCTCGGAAGGCGCGCCAGCGACCCGGAAGAAACCAACCAGACCCTGCTTTGCCGGGTCGTCCTTGCCGATTTCCTGATAGAGATATTGATCGGCGAGGAAATAGAGTCCCCACGTGCCGGAATGCGATGTTGGAGTTTCTCCGACAAGGGAAAGCAGCGTGGAATAGTTATCCCAGAAATCGTCCGTGTGATAAAAGCCACCCAGTTTGTAGTTTCCGGGCAGTCCGGTCGATTCACGCCCCTGGTTCACGCGAATGCCCGTTTCAAAATACAGCAATGCCCCCTCATTCTTGTTCAGATTGATGCGGGTTCCATCCTTTTGATCCGGATAACCATCGTATGCCGCAGCCTGCACGTACCAGTTGTCCGTGATATTGAACTTCAATCTCACACCCGGCGCGCCGTAGGGACTGGACGCCAGCGCATGCGATCCGGCAGGAAAAACCGGCACGTCGTACACGTTGAATGCCAGTGTCGGATAGAAAAACGTCTGATTCAGGAAATTGATCGATCCCAGCGAATTGTAGAATTCCGCAGTGAGGAAATCCTGGTCCACAGCCATCTGACCGAACTTCACCGAAAATTTGTCATTCAAAAACTTCTGCTCGTACCAGAGTTCCCAAAGTCGCCAGGCATTCGGGAAATCGACCAAATTCACCTTGTTGAAATCACCGATATGCTCGTCTGAAAAATGATCGCTCCCATGCAGGGTAACGCCGCCGACATGGAAATGCCCGCCTTCGTATCCCAGCAATTTCTTTGAATCCACATCGAGCAGCATCAACAACGCTCCCTGATAGGCCGAACCTGTTTTGATTCCGCCCGAAAGGTTGTTCGGAACCGACGAGATATAGAAGAACTCGAAATCAATGCCGCGTTTCGAAAGATCGGTGCGCAGGCCTCCCCACGTTCCAAGCAGATAATCCTGTTCGAAGAATCGCATCATCGCGGATTTCTCCGGCACCAGGGCATCCGTCGCATCCGCCGCCGGCTCATCGGCGCGTGAGGCGAGCGGGAGCGTCAGAAGCGCGAGGGAGCCGGTGGTGGTGAGTAGTCTGAGTGGATTCTTCATGTTCATTCAGTGGATACAGGTGCGGATTTTTTCGGCGCCGCAGCGTTGCCGTTGATTGCGGGTTTCGATTTTCGGAAAGGAAGCATTCCCTTCAACAACAGCCCGAGGGTTTCGAAATAGCTGCGGGCGATGTCGGCGGAAAGGAACGCGAGATAAACGTCGTTGCTCGGCCAGAATGCATTCGAGGCGAAGTAGAGGTTGCGTTCGTAACCGCGATACTTCGCCTTGTGAAAGGAAAGGCCCTGGAAATTGTAGATCTCGTTCCCGTACTTCGCGCTGACCTTGAGGAACATCCTCACACCAAAGTCGTCGTTGAACTTTCCGTTCTCCAGCTTCATGAACGGCGAGAGGTGAAGGCTGAACCGCTCCACACCCTCCTTCTTGAACTGATCCATTGCGTACATGTGCACCGCCGTTGAAAGCCGGCCGAAGCGCCCTTCATCGCAGCGGGAAATCGTCGCCGCATAACCGATCACCCGGCCTTCGGAATACATCGGGTCGTAAAAAACAAATCCGGCCACCTTGCCATCGCGATCGTAAGCGACAAATTTGCGGACGCCTTCTTCGTAATGGAAAACGGCGCGGCGCGCATAAATCCAGATTTCGCGATCGTTCACCTTCTTGGTGCCGATCCAGCGACTGGAAACCGCGGACAGCTGCTCCCGGTTCACATTTTCGATCGTCTCCTCGCGGATCACGATGCCTTCGCGCTTTGCTTCATTGCGCGCGCGCTTGATGAGATCCAGCTCCTTCCAGTTTCCCTGCGTATTGTAGTTCTGCACCGGCAGTTCCACCTCCGCGCCGAGGCAGTTCACCTTGAACCGGTTTTCGTGAAGGAATTCGGCGAACGGTTCCGAGATGCAGCTGAACACGACGCGCGGATTTACCTTAATGAACTCTCGCACCAGCTGCGGGCGGTCGGCGTCGGAACACACCGGGTCTGAAAACGCAATCTTCTTCGGCTTCGGCGAAAACACCGGATGCTGGATCGTCGTGTAGGAAATGTATCCGCGGTCGGTTACGAAATATTCCATGCCGGCCTGCAGCGTTGAATAGGACAACGCTTCGCGGCCATGTTGTTTCAGAAATGGAGAGAGCAGCTCCCACTTTTCCTTTTGCCCCAAGGCTTTCGCCTCCGCACCTTCAATGATTCTTGGTTTCATTTTGAACACCCGCCTCACCCACAAGATTGTTCATCAGCCAATCCAACGTCAGTTCAAATACCTTGTTCCGGTTCTGATCCAGATGCCCCGCATGCCCGTTTCCGGGAATGATGTTCAGCTGCTTTTTCCCGCCGAGCGCGTTGAAAAGCAACCGTCCACTCTCCGGCGGATCCAGCCGGTCATCCTCACCCCAGATCACCAGCGTCGGAACCTTGATCGCCGGAACCCGCTTGATCGTATCCACAAAAAACGCCTCGGCACCACCCGGAAACGGAAAAGCGCCGAAGGCCGCCTGCGCCCGCGGATCGCTTGTAATACAGCGATCGATTTCCGGGTCCGACGCCAGCTGCGATTTGCCGCCGAACTTCAGTAGTGACACACGAAACTCCCGTCCGGTCAGCTTCTTTTTAACCCGACCCAGCACTGTAAGCAGTTTCAAGAAAGTCCCGGTAAAAAACGGAAGTGAATCTCGAACCGTGGCGTCCAGCGTTACCAACGCTTTGATTCTGGAATCCAAAACGGCCGCTTCCAGCACCGCTGTTCCACCAGACGACAGACCGAAGGCCGCGATCCGTTCCGGATCAATTCCCGGCTGACTCGAAACAAAATCAATCGCCGCCCGCGTGTCCGAAACCCATTCATCCATCCGCACGCAATAGCGTTCACCGCCGCTCTTCCCGTGACCATGCATGTCGATCGCCAGCGAGGCAATCCCATGCCGGGCCAGCAGTTCGCACATCGGAAAATGATTCTCTTTGAATTCCCCCGCGCCATGACAGACCACCACAACCGGAACCGGAGAGACGAATTCCGGCATGAACAGAACCCCCGCGATCTCCTCCGTGGAAGAGCGAAAACGCACATGGTTCTGCTTTGGATTCATTGTTCGCACGGCGAAGCGTTCCGAATGCCAACCGGCCGAGATCATACTGCTTCGATCCTGCACATCAACGCTCCGTCTGAATTTTGCACAAAAATGTCCAAACACTGGTCACTATTCGTCCCGTTTCACGTTAGCGCTTCGGGTCGCACTCTCATCGACAGAAAAGTCATTCCCCTAACGGAAAAATTGCACTGGCACAAAGAGTCAGCTCGGGACTGGACGATCCGGAAACGGATGGTTTCGCGGCTCACATCCGACAGAGACCGACCACCGTGAAGAAAGAATCCAGCGCGAATGGCCCTGCAGTCCTCCGGAATCGGAGAACGGCATCAGCGACATGAGGCGCCCACCAGGCACACGCACAGTTGCGTAAAAGCCGCAGCATTTCGGGGCTTTTTGCGTTTGACCGGTCCCGGCGGGCTGGTTAGGGTGCGCACTCTTAAAATTATGTTTGGGACGTTTCGAAAACACCAATCCTGGCTCCTGGTCACCATCATCGCGGCGATGATTCTCGGCCTGGTCATCTATTTCAATCCGAGTGCGTCGTCCGGCCCCCGTGGCCCCGGCGAGCAGTGGGGTACGATTGACGGCGAAAAGGTCACGCGGACGGATTACATAAACACAGGCAGGGAGGTGCAGCTCGCGTATTTGATCCGGCGCGGCGCGTGGCCAAACGATTCCAGTTTCGACCTTGAATCCCAAATCTATCAGCGATTGTTTCTGTTGAAGAAGATCAAGGACCATCAGATTCACGTTGATGAAGAATCCGTGGCCCAGGCCGCACGCAACATTCTGGCCCAGCTGGGCGGCGGACAGCCGATTCCGGTGGAAACGTTTGTGAAAGAGATTCTGGCTCCCAACGCGACGGAGCAGGATTTCGTTCGCTACATCCGAAACGAACTGGCGTTGCAGCAATTGTTTTCAGTGGTGGGAATTTCCAGCGAATTCGTCACCCCCCAGGAGGCAAGGCAGCTTTACATCCGCGAAAACCAGGAGATCGCGACGCACGTCGTGTTCTATTCCGGAACGAATTATCAGACCAGCGTCGGCACGCCGACCGAGGAAGAACTCAAGACTTTCTACACCAACCAGATTTTCGCCTACCGCCAGCCCGAGCAAATCCAGCTGAACTACGTTTCGTTCGCCGCGAGCAACTTCTACGCGCAAGCTGATACGGAGATCGCTGGAATTACGAATCTCAATCAGCTCGTCGATCTGGAATACGAGCGGCTCGGCACGAACGCATTCCCCGAAGCCAAAATACCGGAGGAAGCCAAAGCGAAAATTCGAGCCGACCATCGGAAACAGGTGGCTCTTCGCCTTGCCTACGGCCGGGCAGTTTCTTTCATGGACGAACTGCTCGCGAAGGATCCAGTCGTAGCGGAAAATCTGAACATCCTTGCCCGCAGCAACAATCTCGTGGTGAAAACAACCGCCCCATTCGATGCCCAGAACGGCCCGTCCGAACTCGACAGCGGGGAGTTTTACGCTCAGGCAGCGTTCCGCCTCACACCTCAGGAACCCTTCCCCGACCAGCCATTCTCCGGCAGCGATGAAATCTACGTGGTGGCTCTGGCGAAGCGGATTCCGAGCGAAATCCAGCCCTACGAAACTGTAAAGGATCAGGTGGCAAGCGACTACCGACGTTCCCGCTCCATTGAAACCGCGCGCCGCGCCGGCAATGATTTCGCCCGCGCCCTTGCGGACGGATTGGGCACCGGAAAGACGTTCAATGAAATCGTATCCGGAGCCCACGTGAAAGCCGTCGTTCTTCCGCCCGTTTCTCTCAGCACCACGAATGTCGCGCACCTGGAAGGACTCGTGAACCTTAACCAGTTCAAGAACGTGGCCTTCGATACGCAGCCTGGAAAGGCGAGCAACTTCAGCCCTACTGCCGACGGCGGCTTCGTGGTTTACGTGGAAAAGCGTCTTCCCCTGGACGAAGCGAAAATCAGCGCAGAGCTTCCGGCGTTCACACGCCTCGTTCGTCAGGCGCGGCGTGAGGAGGCCATCAACGCATGGTTCCAGCGCGAAGCGTCGCAATCACTGCGCGACACGCCGCTCATGCAACGCCAGCAGCCTGGCGGCCGGTCCTGAGCCCAAGCAGCCCGCCGATTCCCGTGGAGCCGGTGATCAAACTCTCATCCCCTGCCACGCAGGAATTCTGGGAGATTCCAGTCCTGTTTGAGGACGAGCACCTGCTCGCGATCGACAAGCCGAGCGGACTTCTTTCGTCGCCGGATCGTTACGATCCGAACCGACCGAACCTGATGAAACTCCTGCACGCGGGCATCGCGGCGGGAAAGCCGTGGGCCAGGGAACGTTCGCTCACTTATCTGATGAATGCGCATCGTCTCGATTTCGAGACGAGCGGCATCATCCTGCTTGCGAAAAACAAACCGGTCCTGGTCGAACTCGCCAACCTGTTCGGATCGGAAAAACCGCTGAAGAAATACGTTGCTCTCGTTCGCGGAACGCCCGCCGACCCGGAATTTGAAATCGACGACAAACTTGCGCCGCATCCGACGAAGATTGGGTTGATCCGCATCGATCCCAAACGCGGCAAACGCTCGCGCACCATCGTTCGAACGCTTGAACGCTTTTCGCGCTACACACTGTTGCAGTGCGAACCGCTCACCGGACGAACGCATCAGATTCGCGTTCACCTGCAGTCACGGGAACTGCCGATCGTCGGCGATGCGCTCTACGGGGGACGCCCGATCTTTCTTTCAAGCCTCAAAAAGAACTACGTTCTGAAGCCGGGCCACGAAGAGCGCCCTTTGATGGGCCGCGTCGCTCTGCACGCAGAGTCCCTGGAACTGGTTCATCCCGTCACCGGTAAAACACTTTCCATCTCGTCGCCCTGGCCGAAGGACTTTCAGGTGACCATCAAGTACCTGCGGCAGTTTGGCATGTCCGCAATCTGATCAACCGAGCCACTGCGGATGCTGTGCGGTGGAATCGAATTCCTGGCTGATCTTGAACCGTTCGTATTTCCCATTTTCTGCGGCCGGTTTCGTGCGCTCGCGCAAAGAATCCATTTCGTCGGCGCCCAGTGGCTGGAACGTCAGCGCGGCCTGAATCGCCTGTTCAAGAGTTTCCCAACTGTCGATGCCCGTGATCACGGTCGAAACCGGCAGACTGAGACTGTAATGCAGGCATTCTATCGCCGTCGCCTTTCCGCTCCTCGGAATTTCACCACTGCCTAAAGATTTCATCCCCAGCACGCCGATGCCGCGTTTCACCAGCGTCGGCAGGACGTTTCGTTCGAAGCTGCGAAAATGCGCGTCCATGACGTTCAACGGCATCTGCACCGTATCAAACTGGAATCCGTGCTTCGCGGCGGCTTCAAGCATTCGAAGATGCACGTACGGATCCTTGTGTCCGGTGAAGCCAATGTAGCGGGTTCTTCCCGCCCGCCGCGCTTCGAGCAATGCCTCTGCAGCACCCTCTTCATCGAAGAAACGATCCGCATCTTCGAGGCGAATCACTTCGTGAAATTGCAGGAGATCGACGTGATCGACCTTGAGCCGACGCAGCGATTCATCGATCTGTTCGGCCGCCGCTTTTCCAGTCCGTCCGTCAAATTTCGTCATCAGGAACACACGATCGCGATAGCCATCGGCCAGTGCTTTGCCCATGCGAATCTCACTGTCGCCATCATTGTAATCCCAGCTGTTGTCCATGAACGTCAGCCCGCGATCGATCGCCGACCGCATGATCCGAATGCTTTCCTGTTCGTTCTCAACCTTGCCGATATGCGAACCGCCCAGGCCGAGGATGGAAACCCGTTCGCCGGTTTTTCCGAGCAGACGTGTGGGAAATCCGGCAGCGTTCGGGATTGTGGATGTTTCCGGCAATGTGTTTTGCGTCAGTTTTCCAGCCATGCGGGAAGTTCGAATCATGAACTCGAAACGGGAATTAGGGTGATGCCCGCAATTCGCAGCGCACACCCGTTTTACAAACCATCGGCTCGGGCAGCGACCGGGTTGAAGGCCGTCAGCGCGGCGAGAATTTATTCGCTTCAACTGGCCGGTTTCCGCATATTCGCGCCAATGAAGTCCATGACGGGATATGGGCGCGGAGAGTGTTCGCAGGACGGGTTCAAGGTCACCGTTGAACTCAGCTCGGTGAACCGCAAACAGACGGAAATCTCCGTCACAATGCCGCGTGAACTCGAATTGCTCGAAGCTCAGATTCGCGATGTGATCAATCGCCATGTCGCACGCGGGCGACTGACCGTGCGGGTGACGCTTCATGCCGCAGCGGGAAATGTCTCCGCGCGAATGCATCTGAACACCGAACTTGCGAAGGCCTACGCGCGCGAACTCACCAAACTTTCCAAGCAACTGAAGCTCACCGGGCCGGTGACGCTCGATCATCTCGTCCGTGCCCCGGGAGTTTTCCAGACCGACCAGCAGCTGGCGGAGGAGGAGGATTTCTGGCCCGCGGTGGAAAAGGCGTTGAAGAAGGCTCTCGACGGCCTGCTGAAAATGCGCGAACGCGAAGGGCAACATCTCGAACAGGATCTCGCCGAGCGCATCAGCATCATGCGGAAAGCCGCGTCGCAGATTCGCAAACAGGCGCCCAAGGTTGCCGAACGTTACCGCGAGCAGCTGATGGAACGCATCCGAAATGCCGGACTTGAATCTCCTGCGCCCGACGACGAGCGGCTTTTGAAGGAAGTGGTTTACTTTGCGGACCGTTCCGACATCACGGAGGAACTGACCCGGCTGCAAAGTCATTTCAAACAGTTCGACGATTGTCTCAATTCAAAGGAGCCGATCGGCCGGACGCTGGATTTTCTCGCGCAGGAAATGAATCGCGAAGTGAACACCATCGGTTCCAAGGCGAACGACAGCCTGATCTCGCGGGAAGTCGTTACGCTGAAAGCGGAGCTGGAAAAGTTCCGCGAACAGGCGCAGAACGTGGAATGAAGAACGCCAAATCCAAGGCCGCCGCTGCACCGAAAAAACCTGCTTCAACAAACAGGAAGTCGTCCGCCACAACCGCCCGGAAAATCAAACCGGCAAAAGCTGCGGAACCACGACAGCCCGTTGCCAAGCCGCTGCTGATCCTGATTTCCGCACCCTCCGGCGGTGGCAAAACGACGTTGTGCCAGGAACTGCTGGCCGCCCGACGCGACATGACCCGCGCCATCACCTGCACCACGCGTCCGCCGCGCCCGGGAGAAAAGGACGGCGTGGATTATTATTTTCTGGATGCAGGTTCCTTTCTCAAACGCGTTCAAGCGGGAAACTTTCTGGAACACGCAACCGTTTACGGCAACAGCTACGGTACGTTGAAGTCCGAGGTGCTCGAGAAGCTGCGTCACGGAAAGAATGTTTTACTGAACATCGATGTCCAGGGCGCCGCCGCCGTTCGCGCCAGTGCAATGGCCGATCCAGAATTGCAGCGTTCATTGGTAACGATTTTCCTGACGCCGCCATCGATCAAAATTCTGGAAACACGTCTTCGAAAACGCGGCACCGACACGGAGGCTGTCATCCAGAAACGGCTGAGCGTCGCACGGCAGGAAATTGCGCAGTGGAAGAATTTCGACTACCTCGTGATCAGCGGCAGCATCGAAGAAGACCTTCGACGCACGCTGGCAATCGTCGATGCGGAAATGATGCGCAGCAAACGGGCCGTCGCACCGGAGTTTTAGAGGCGTGATACGTGAGGCGTGATACGTGAGGCGTGATACGTGAGGCGTGAGGCGGGGGCGTGAGGCGCAGGGGCCAACTCAGTCACAACTCAGAACTCGGAACGCAAAACATAGAACGCGAAACTTTACGGCGGTGAATATGAAAAACATTGTTCTCGGTGTCACCGGTTCCATCGCGGCCCACAAGGCGGCGGATCTGGCAAGCTTGCTTACCAAGAAAGGTGTTTCCGTTCATGTGGTCATGACGGCCGACGCACAACGGTTCATCACGCCGCTGCCGTTCAAGACGCTGTCCCGCAATCCGGTTGTCACCGATCTCTACGACGAGGAAGAAGGCTGGAAACCCACACACATCAAGCTGGCTGACGAAGCCGATCTGTTGCTCATCGCGCCCGCCACGGCCAACAGCATTGCGAAGCTGGCCCTCGGGATTGCGGACGATGCACTCAGTTGCATTGCGCTTGCGTTGAATCCAAAGGCCAAGCTGCTGATCGCGCCGGCAATGAACGGCAAGATGTGGCTTCATCCAGCCACACAGCAGAATGTGGCGACACTGAAATCGCGCGGCGCGGAGTTCATTGGACCTGAAGAGGGTTTGCTGTCGTGCGGTTACGAGGGAATTGGCCGCCTCTGGCCGGTGGACAAGGTGGCGGAACGCACGGTTCAGCTGCTTGGAGCTGACGCCCATTGAAATTAAAGTTCTTCATTCGGGGCAGGCCTCGAGCGGAGCGTGTCGCAGGATTCGCAGAAGTTTTGCCGATGGTCCGATGACCGGAGTCTCGCATGAGTCTGAACTGGAGAATGATGACAGGCTGGGTGAAGGGGTTGTTTGCGACGCGCCAACCGGAGCCGGCGACCCAGGCGGAGCGCATCGTGGCGATGCAGCTGCATATCGTTCTCCCGGCCAAGGCGGGTGTCATTCTGGTCGCCCTGTACTACCTGTTCTTCTTCGGCTGGTTCCGGGACACGCCCACGGCGCATCGCTTCGCGCTTCAATTTCTGCAGGGCTTTTTTGTCGTCTATATCTGCGTGAATCTGTTTTTCGCCGGGTTTCTGCTCAACTGGCGGAAGTTTCCGCCGGGAATTTTTCAATGGCTGGTGTTCATTCTCGGGCTGCTGGACGGAGTCTTTGTCTCCGGTCTGGTGTTCATCGCCGGCGGTTTCGACAGCATGATCTTCTGGCTGTTTCCGGGAATGATCGTTTTGAACGCGCTGAGCATCCCACTGGCGGTTCCCCAGCTTGTTCTGAATTTTCTGCTCAGCGTCTTCTACCTGAGTTCCGGCTTTCTTGAAGCGAGTCTGCCGCCGCCTACGCTTTCGGACGTACCGATTTCGGCGCTCCGAACACCGCGCCGGACGAACGATTCCTTCGGATTGCTCGAACAGGCGCCCTTCACCAGAACCAACCACCTTGCGGAGGATGTGCCCTGGACGGGGCTGATCGAGGAACCGTCCACCGAACCGATCTTTCTTCGCGTCTTCGTTCTGTGGCTTCTGGCATCGTGTTGCTACGGCACGCAGGTGCTGGCGGAACGGCAACGGCGCGTGGCTGAAGAGGAACGGGAATCGGCGGTACGGCAGGCGCAACTCCACTCCGCCGGACGGCTCGCCGCCGAATTCGCCCACCAGATCAAAAACCCGCTCGCGATCATCAACAACGCAACCTATTCGATGAAGAAGGCGCTCGATGCCGGACGCAACAACGTCGCGCGCCAGATCGAGATTATCCAGGAAGAGATCGAACGATCGGACCGAATCATCACCCAGATCATGGGTTACGCGCAGCTGACCGAAGGACGTGTTGAGAAGCTCGACGTCGCCGAAGAACTCGACGTGGCCATTCAGCAGGCATTCCCGCCCGGCGAAGAAACGGGCATCCGTGTGGAACGCGCCTACATCCGCGACTTTCCGCCATTGCTGATGCAGAAGCGCCACCTTCAGGACACACTTGTGAACCTTTTGCAGAACGCGCGTGAAGCACTGAACGGAAAGGGTGTTGTTTCGGTTTCTGCGGTTTGCCGTCCCGATTATTCAGTCGAAATCTCCGTCAGCGACAACGGGCCCGGCATTGCACCGGACAAGATCGAGCGTGTCTTCGAGGCTTACTACTCCACGAAGGAAAAAGGAACCGGCCTCGGGCTTTCCATCGTCCGGCACAACGTGGAGCTTTATGCCGGAAAGGTGCGGATCGAATCCGAGCTTGGAAAAGGCGCGCGGTTCATCTTAACTTTTCCCGCGAAAACGGTGATCAGTGCGGAGAAGCCGAGGTAGCAGCCTCCCATAACAACCAGGCCAGACAGTGACCATAACGTTGCCAGTCCTCGTCGTTGACGACGAAAAAAACATGCGCGCATCCCTCGCGACAGTGCTGGGGGATGAAGGCTTTTCTGTTCGGGCCGTGGAATCCGCCGAAGAAGCCCTCGAACGTCTCGAACGCGAAGAGTTTTTCATGGTCATCACCGACGCCCGGCTCGGTGGAATGAGCGGCTATCAGTTCCTCGGAAAAGTGCGTCAGCACTGGCCCGACCTTCCGGTTCTCATGATTACCGCCTACGCGACGCCGAAACTCGCGGTGGAGGCGATTCAGGCCGGCGCGATCGATTATCTTTCCAAACCATTCGCTCCAGAGGAGCTGCTTCACGCCGTCCGCCGATGCGCCGAGCGCCATCGACTCATTCAGGAAAATGCCCGGCTCAAGGCGCGCGCCGGCGAAGCTTCCCGAGTCGAGGACATCGTTGGCGAATCACCGAAGCTCCGCGAAATCAAACAGCTGATCCAGACCGTCGCGCCGACCGACGCCCGAGTCCTGATTCTGGGTGAAAGCGGCACCGGCAAGGAACTGGTGGCCGGCGCGCTGCACAGTCTCAGTCATCGCCGCAAAGCCCAGTACGTCCGAATCAATTGCGCCGCCATTCCTGAAACGCTGTTGGAAAGCGAATTGTTCGGACACGAGAAAGGCGCTTTCACCGGCGCATTGCGGCAGAAACCGGGACGGGTTGAAGAAGCCGATGGCGGAACCATCTTTCTGGACGAAATTGCAGACATGAGCCGTCCGCTGCAGGCGAAACTGCTTCGGTTTCTCGAAGACGGCAGTTTTACCCGCGTGGGCGGGACCCAGGAGCTGCGCGTGAACGTGCGCCTCATCGCGGCGACCAATCGCGACATTGTCGAAGCCATCCGCCACGACCAGTTCCGCGAGGATCTTTTTCACCGCCTGAACGTCGTGCAGTTCCGCCTGCCCCCGCTCCGCGACCGCGGCGAGGATGTCCTGCTGCTCGCCGAACATTTCCTGAAACATTTCAACACCGGAATGAACAAGCGCGTGAAGGGAATCTCGCGCACGGCAAAGCAGAAGCTGCTGTCGCATCACTGGCCGGGCAACGTGCGTGAACTCCGGAACGTGATCGAACGGGCGCTGATTCTCGAAAACGAAAAAGAGGTTCAGGCATCGAGCCTTCCCGACTTCAAGCTGGAGGCACAGCTGCACAAGAGCGCCGCTCCGGAGATCACCGGCGAACACTCGCTCGATGAGCTTGTCGCCAATTTCGAGCGGGAGCTGATCAACGCCATGTTGGAACGAAACAATTTCAGCCTCACCCGAACCGCCGAGCAGCTGAAGCTCAGCCGGCACGCGTTGCGTTACCGGATGCAGCGATTGAACATCGGCTCGGCAACCGATGACGACGAAGATAAGAACGTGTCGGCCATCAAGGAGGGAGGCGCATGAATTCCATGCCGATATTATTTGCAGCAAGCTCCCGGTTTCCGACCGTCACCGTTTTCATCATCGCACTGGCGCTGGTCGTCACAGGCGCTTTCATCTGGGCCGCGTTCATTCGCGAACCCGGCCAACAGCACTCGCGCCATCGGCGGCATCACTGGCGACAGTCGAAGCCAGGCAAATCCGACAGTTCTGACGAATCTCACAGCCACCGCCGCATGTCTTCGAAAAAGCGGAGACGCCGCCGTAAAGAGCGGCCCTCGAACCCTACGCTCGCAGAAACCGGCGGCCTGCCTCCGAAACGTTCCGAAGGCGGCGAATCGCACTAGCTCCATGCAGCAAAGCCGGAACATCACGCAGAAGAGCGCCTCGAACCTCGCCCTCGCATTCATTCTGCTGCCGAAGCCGAAACGCGATGCGATGTCCACGCTCTATGCATTCTGCCGCGAGGTGGATGACGTGGCCGATGAGGAAAGTGTGCCGACTGAAGTTCGCCGCCAGCGGCTGCCCGCGTGGCGTGAGGACGTCCGGAAAGCGTGCACAGGCGGAGACCCGGAGTTTGTCGTGAACCGCGAGTTTCAGCCGGTGATCCGGCAGTTCGGGCTGAAGTTCGAACTTCTCGACGAGCTGATCAAGGGCTGCGAGATGGACCTGGACAAGAAACGTTATGAAAGCCACGAGGAACTGGAGCTTTACTGCTATCGCGTGGCGTCTGTTGTCGGGCTGTTGAGCATCGAGATTTTCGGCTACAGCAATCCACGCTGCCGCGACTACGCTGTTTATCTGGGAAAGGCACTACAACTCACAAACATCCTGCGTGATGTGCGCACGGACGCCGAACGAGGACGAATTTATCTTCCGCTCTCGGAATTGCAGCGGTTCAAGGTGAGCGAGGCGGAAATTCTCCGGTTCGAATACTCAAACCGTTTTTTGGAACTGGCACGCAGCGTGGCCCAGAGAGCGCGACATTTCTACCGGCTCGCTCACGAAACGCTTCCGCAGGAGGATCGCCAGGCGATGGTGGCCGCGGAGTTGATGGGGGCGGTTTACTGGCGGCTTCTGCGCAAGCTGGAGCGCGAAAACTTCAATGTGTTCGGCCCCACTCCGCCCCGCCTGAACAAAGGCCAGAAGCTGTTGCTGATCTTTCGCTCGTGGTACCGATTCGCAGTCGGCGCCATGTCGCCCAACTACGGAACGCCTTGAATGGCTTCCTCGTTCTTCCACTTCGACCGCTGCCCTGTTTCGCAACAGTTATCGATTTGAGTTATGGGTTTTGAGTTGAAGATTGAGAACACGATCCCGAGATGAGCCAACGACGCCTGATTGTGAACGCCGATGACTTTGGTCGATCCCATTCGATCAATGAAGCGGTCATTCGCGCGCATCAGGATGGCATCCTGACCTCGGCGAGCCTCATGATGAACGAGGTGGCCGTTGACGAAGCCGTGGAACTTGCGCGGCAGAATCCGAAGCTTGGTGTCGGACTGCATATCACGCTGCTTTACGGTCATTCGGCGCTGCGTCCGGACGAGATTCCCGGCCTTGTGAATGCAAAGGCCGAATTCAGCGAAAAACCGGCGACAAGCGGTTTCCGGTACTTTGCGAATCGCAGCCTGCGCGAACAGCTGCGCGCCGAAGTCCACGAACAATTCAGTCGTTTTGCGAAAACGGGGCTCGAACTCGACCACGTGAACGGGCATCTGCACATGCACATGCATCCGGTCGTGTTTCGGATTCTGATGGAGGATTGGGACAAGTTTCCGTTCAAGCGCGCCCGGCTGACGCGTGACCGCTTCTGGCTGAACACGAAGCTCGACAGCGGACGCTGGTTCTATCGCACTTCGCATGCATTCATTTACCAGATGCTTTCCTACGGATGCGGCGCGCGCTTTCGCGAGCGGGGAATCAAATACGTTCCCAGTGTTTTCGGACTCATGCAGGATTCGCACGTGGACGAGCGTTACGTTCTGGGCCTGTTGCCGCGCCTGCCAGCGGGCGATTCGGAGCTTTACTCACATCCGTCCCTCGACAAGTTTAAGCACGAGTTCGACGCCCTGGTGAGCCCGCGTGTGAAGGATCTCGTGAAGAAGCTCGGGATTCAGCTGATCCGATATCAGGACCTGTGAATTGCAACCCGCTTCAAATTCCATTACGGCCTCAGCTGAAGGTCGCGGAGGACGCGAAGTTCTGATCTAATCGAACGGTCGAAGCTCTTTTCGCGTCCGACTTCGCTGTAAATGCAACTTCGAGCGCCAGACAATTTATGTTCAAACTGCTGATAATTTTGTTGATCGGATTGACCTTTGAATCCGCGGGCGTGGTGTTGCTCAAAAAAGGAATGAACAACATCGGCGAGGTCCAGAAGATCAGCGTTCCAGAGGTGCTGCGAATCATGAAAGCCGGCGCCACGAGTCCGCAGATTCTGCTGGGCGTCTTTTTTGAAGCGCTGTTTTTCGCCTGTCTCCTGATTCTGATGTCGAAGTCGGACATCAGCTTCCTCTGGCCGCTCACAGGATTGAGTTTTGTCTTCGCGACCTTTGCAGCATGGCTTTTCCTCGGAGAACACGTGTCTTCGGTGCGCTGGTTCGGTGTGATTCTCATCGTGATCGGCGCCGGTTTCATCAGCTACAGCGAGAAATCGGCGGAGAAAGCGAAGACTGCGCTCCGGACAGAAGGTTCAAGCGCAGGAACTTCGCAGGGAATCCAATAACCGGTCCAGCGCGTCTGCCAGGCGTTTCGCTGCAAACCTCGTATTGCGCTGAAGCTCCATCAGGCGCGGAATCGATCCCGGCGATTTCAACAGCGCCAGCGTCAGCCGGGCCATCGAAATTTTCTGGTCGGCAGCCATCAACGCGTTGAAGTCCAGCGGCAAATCTTCGTTCGCCGTGTCGGAAATCACCCGAAGCGTCGTGCTCGGAATGCCGCGGTCGCGGCACATCGTTCGAATCACCGAAGACTCCATCTCCACCACATCGCACCCTGTGCTGCGGCGCAATTCCTGTTTCTCCGCGGCCGATACCGCGACGCGTGTTGAGCAATAAAACTTTGCCGGGGTCGCACCGGCGGAAAGCAGGGCGTCAGACATTCCGGAATCGAAATCGGTATCGAACACAAGGTCGCCGATCTTGAGCGCGGGGTCGAGCGCGCCGGCGAAGCCGCAGGTGATGACACGATCGGGTTGGAATCGTCGCAGCTCCTGTTCGAAGCGCGTGCTGGTGTTGCGTCGGCCCATTCCGGTGACGAGAACCGAACAGCCGCCATGGATTCGTTGCGGAGTGAAAAAGGCCGCCTCTTCCTTGACTGCAAAACAGATCAGCAGCGCGATGCGTGGGGTCTCGGACACGCCGCTCATTTGATTCCGGCCAGGCGATCGCGCCAGATTTGAAACAGCTGAACGGTGGCCTTCACGTCGCGAAGACAGTATTCCGCGATGTCGCGATACCGTCCTTCTGCCAGCAACGTGTTCACATCCATGCCCGTCACGCCATGGCTCTTTGGCGATTCGATGCCGAAGGCCTTGCAGTAGAAATCGAGATTGAAGCGGCGCGCGGCGCCATCGCGCCCGCTCACTCCATAAAACGTGAATTGCTCGGCAAGATCGCAGTGCGGATCCGTTTGATACCGGTAACCGAGCCAGTCCTTGCGGCTGATAGGAACGTTCAGGAGCGCCGAACGAAGGTAAATGAATGGAACGTCGAAGCCGCGGCCGTTGAACGTGACGATCGATTCGTAGTGCCGCGCAACATCCCAGAACGCGGTGAGCAGTTCGGTTTCATCGACGCAGGGAACGAACTCAACCGGCCCGCCTTCACCGCCTTCTTCCTCGAAATCCTCCGCGGTGAACAACACCTGACCGCGCTGGGTGTCGGCATTGAGCATGGCAATGCAAACCACCTGCGCAGTGAAAGGCCAGAGGTTGAACTGCTGCAGAAGTTCCGCGCGGCGGACGGCGCGGGCGGTTTCGTCGGGAATCTTTTCCGCTTCGCGAAACAGGTATTCCTGTTGAGTTTCGTCGAAGTGTTCGAGAGGGAGAGCCGAGGTTTCGATGTCGAAGACCAGTTTGGCCATGGGGGGGAAGTGAACCAGGATGGGAAACCTGTCATGACTGCCCAGGTTTTCCATCCTGGTGTTCGCGGAGGTTACTTCTTTTTCTTTGCTGCTTTCTTCTTAGCTTTTTTCTTAGCTGCCACGTTTCTCACCTCCGTTCGATTGCTTAGGGTTAAGCGGAATGATCATGTGAAAGCGCAAATTGAAATTTAGTTTCGCTGTTTGTAGATAAAAAATCCGTCTGCTGGCAAACATTTTTTCAACAGTCGGAAGTATTTCGAAGCGCGTTTGAATTCAAACGAAGTCGATGCGGAAATTTTTTTCGCGCGCATTGCTCACTGTTTTCGCAGATCAACAACTTTGTCGAAAGAACAAAATGCATCTCATTGCGTTGTTGTGAATCAGGAAGACAAACGAATGATCGGTGATGAATGAATGTCGATGGCGAAGCCATTTCACCGAAGGACTCGGAGCGTAGCACAATGCCGCTTCATTGCGACAGGCAACGTTCGTGCGGATGTCGCGTCCAAGCCGAATGCGTTCCGAATCCCGAACTGTTTCATTTCCGCGAAAGTCACAAGCCGGAGCGCGGAGCATCGCTCTGTGCGATGATCTGAGGAAACTTGCGGAGCCATGCTCCGCGCTCCGCCCGTTCAATCGGCTTTGCAGAGGTCTCTGTCAGCGTTGGTCAGAAATGAATCCCTAGCGCACAACGTCTTCTGACGGAGCAAACGCATTCAATCTCATTAACACCGCGCTTCAGCGCGGTGCTGCGTCGTTGCAACGGTTCAGCTGTTTCAACAGCTTGCCATGACGGCTCCGAAGACGCGTTGAAGATGGCTGTTGGTTCATTCCTGCTTCATACGTTCAAACACCTGTTGATGAGACCACTTGAACCGAAGCAACACGATTCCCTCTCCTTTACCGCCACGAAAAAGCCGCTGCACCCTTTCGAATGCAGCGGCGTGGAAAGAACAAAAATTTACGCTCCGAACTTGTCGAACATCTTGGCGTTCGCCTGCATGTAGCGGATCAGATACTTCGCTTCGAACACACCGAGCGAACCGATGTTCGCGCCGGTTTCGGTGAAACGTTCCAGTTTGTCGGAACCGCTCAATGCCGCGTGCAACAACACCGGCTGAGGATGCCACGAATGCCCCTTCACTGCGCACGGCGTGGAGTGATCGCCCGTGATTGCGAGAACGGTCGGCTTCTTCTGAAGCAGCACCGGCAGAGCGGCGTCGAGTTCCTCGATGTATTTTTTCTTCGCGGCAAAGTTGCCGTCCTCACCTGCCTTGTCGGTGTACTTGTAGTGGATGAAGAAGAAATCGTAGTTGTCGTATTCGGCGACGTAACGCTCGAACTGCTCACGAATCGTCTGCGGACCTTCGATCTTCGTCATGCCGACGAGTTGCGACAGGCCCTTGTACATCGGATACACCGCAAGCGCCGCCGGCTTCATCAGATAACGATCTTCAAAAAGCGGAATGTCGGGCTGGTGCGCAATGCCACGCATCAGGAATCCGTTCGCCGGTTTTTCATTCGCGATGATCGGCAGCGCGGCCTTGTAGAAGTCGGCGATCAGCTTCGCCATTTTCTTCTGCTTGAGATTTTTCGGATCGCGCGGCTTGACGGTCGGGATGGGGTAACCTTCACGATTCGGATCGGCATCGGTGAGAGGGCCTTCGAGTCCTTTGCCGCGGAAGACCACGACAAAGCGATGTTCCTTGCCGGCTTTGATGATGACCTGGGTGTCGCCGATCTTCTTGATCTTGGCGGACAGCATCGCGCAAAGCTTCTCACAGGTTTCGGTCGGAATGCGTCCGGCGCGGCGATCGGTGACAATGCCCTTCGCATCGAGCGTCGCGAAGTTGGCGCGGGCGCAGACGTCGCCGGGCTTGAGTTCAACGCCCAGTCCGAGCGCTTCGATCACACCGCGGCCAACTTGAAATTCCAGCGGATCGTAACCGAAGAGACCCAGATGTCCGGGGCCGCTGCCGGGAGTGATGCCGGGCGCGACAGGAATCATACGGCCCTGAGCGGAATCTTTCGCCAGTTTGTCAAGGTTCGGAGTCGATGCGGCTTCGAGCGGAGTCAGGAAATTCTGCTCGCGCGTGGCAATGTCGCCGAGCCCATCGAGAACGAGCAGCACCATCTTCGCGCCCGTTTTGAGTGTCAGTTCGGAATAAAGAGAATCCAGGTTCATGTTCAATAATAGTTCAATGTCCAGATGCAGCCGGCGGGAAGCCGTCACATGAGCGGGCAGTTTTCAGGAAGCAGCGGGTACCGTCAACGGCAATTGCCTCCCCCTGGAACGCAGCTGACGCATGCCGGCATCTGAATCGATGCGGCAAAATGCAACCGCAACGACAGACCACCCGCACGTCGGAAGCCGATCTCGGTGCGTTACAGACCGAGCTGATGAAGCTTGTTTCGATGGCTGCGCGTCAGTGTCAGCCGCAGTCCGTTGTGAAGGAGAACAGAATACTCGCCATGAATCATCGGCTGAAGTTCGCGAATGCAGTCCACATTCACGATGGCCGACCGGCTGATCCGGATGAAACGTTCCGCCGGGAGCCGCATTTCGATCGAAGACAACGTTTCACGAAGCTGATGGCATTCTGTCGCGAGATGAAGTTTCACGTAATTGTCCGCCGCTTCGATCCATTCAATATCCGCAAGTCGGACCAGAAGAATGCGTCCGCCGGTCTTCACCGCCATCCGGCCGGGTGACAGGATGACCGAGCCGGGTTCGTGAACCGTTTTGGACGCCGCAGCCCTGGCCTGGATCTGACGGCGAACGCGCTGCAATGCGATGCTCAACCGTTCGCGCTGGCAAGGTTTGATGAGATAATCGAGCGCCTGAACATCAAATGCCTTTCGAGCGAACTCCTCATTGGCTGTGACGAACACCACGATCGGCATTCGCTCCGGATCAAGCTGTGACACAACCCCGAAGCCATCGAGTTCCGGCATTTGCACGTCCAGGAAAACAAGATCCGGTTGCAGGCGTTGGATCGCTTCGACCGCTTCACAACCATTCACGGATGTTCCCACAATCTCGATGTCCGGTTCCGTGCGAAGATAGCGGCGCATCACTTCCCGTTCGATCATCTGGTCATCGACGATCAGCGTGCGGATTGCTTTTCTGGCCGGGGGGATGGCAGCAGCAGGCAACGCAACTTCCGGTGCGCGTTCAGGCAGGGCGACAGTCATAGCGTCTTTAGGGTTTCAGGGACGACGCAAAAGCATCTCCTGCCCGGGGCACGGCGACAATTCGTCTGACTACGGAAAAATGATCGGATGCACTACGGATTCAGCACGCCACAAAAACTCGAAACTCGAAACCAAAGTCAGGCTGGCTGCTGTTGCGTCAGGCAATGCAGTGATCCAAATCCGAGCACCAGATCGGCAGCGTGAATTCCAACCACAGGACGGTCCCTGAACAGTTCACCCAGAATGCCGAGCGCCACGCGATCGTTCACGTCATTGAAAGTCGGAACAATCACGCAAGCGTTGCAGATGTAGAAATTTGCGTAGCTTGCCGGCAATCGCCATTTGCCAAAAAGAACCGGCGAAGGCATCGGCAACGCGACCACTTCCGGCCTCGATCCGTCCTCCAGCCGGAAGTCCTGGACGCGTTCCCAGTTCTCGGCAAGCGGCTTGTAATTGATGTCGCGCTTGTTCGTCTCCCGAACCATAACGATCGTCTTCCGGTCTGTGAAACGCGCCACGTCATCGATATGGCCATGCGTGTCGTCGCCCACAGGCCCGTTCAACAGCCAGAGGACGTTTTTCACACCGAGATAGTTCCTGAAACACTCGTGGTATTCCGCCTTCGTCATGCCGGGATTGCGGACCTGAATCTTCGGATGCAAATAACATTCCTCCGTGGTCAGCAATGTGCCGCGTCCGTTCACATCGATTCCGCCGCCTTCAATGATGAACTTCCGTCCATTGAACCGCGCATCGAACAGCGGTTTCTTCAACAACTTCGCCGCGGTTTCCGGAACTTTCGTGTCCTTCTGCCAGTCGTTGTATTTTGCCCAGGCATTGAAATGAAATTGAACGATGGCCGTTTCCGCCTTTCCGCCTTTCTTCCGCCTGACGTGAAGCGGTCCGCTGTCACGGGTCCAGCCGCGATTCGTCGGGTGAACGACAAATTCCACCCTGGTCAGATCACAGCACGCTCGCTTGAGATAACTCGTGGCCAGCTTCTGCTCCACCCGGTTCTGGACGAGAATGCGAACGATTTCGCCCTGGGAAATTTTGCGAACCATCTCGCAGTAAACCCAGCGGATCGTGTCGATCTTGCCAGGCCAGTCCGTGTCATTGTGCGGCCAGCCGAGCCACGTGGCTTCGTGCTTTTCCCATTCCGCGGGCATGGAGTAACCGAGATCGGCAGGAAAGGCTGTGGTGATCTGTTTTGCGTTCGCCATAAATTCGGCGCGGAAGATAGAACGTTTTCCCGTGTTGTCTATGAGCTTTTGACGAAGATGAACCAGATATGCAGCGAGATGATCCTGCTGATCCTCCGGAAGATGCGCCAGCGTCGTTTGATCTCATCCAGGCTCATGCCGAGACCGTAACAGCTTCCATCCATCCAGCAAGCACCCCATTCCTTCAAACGCCGAAACGCTCCAGAAATGGATTGGCAACACATGCCGCAACCCTACCGTATGGTGGCATCGCATTTTTCCAACCGCTTTGACTATGGCCCGAACCGAACGACGCAGCATCAGAAACCGCGAAGAGATCGCCGACATGCCGGACTGGATGAAGGCAAAGGAGTGTCCGCATAAAAAGAAATACATGGCCGGGAAGCGGATCATGCCGAAAAACATCACCGGCAGGGAGAAACTCGCGCATCTCATCGACGAAACTTTCCTCGCCTACAACTCCGCCCGCCTCAAGGAAGCCTGCCAGCTTTTCACCGACAAGATGCTCGCGCGAGATGTCACCATCGGCATGAGCCTTTCAGGCGCGCTCACGCCGGCAGGACTCGGCTGCTCCAGCATCATTCCGTTGATCAAGGCCGGCTTCGTGGACTGGATCGTCTCGACCGGCGCGAATCTGTATCACGACATGCACTTCGCGCTGAATTACCCGGTGCATTCCGGCAGCTTCAAATTCGACGACACCGACCTTCGCGACAACGATCTCGTCCGCATTTACGACGTCGTGATTCCCTACTCCGACGGCCTCATGGCCACCGACGAATTGCTGCGAGAAATCCTGATCAAACCCGAGTTCCAGAAGGAAATGGGCACAGCGGAACTGCATTACCTGATCGGCAAATACTGCGCCGAATGGGAACGCAAGCATAAGCTCAAGGACGTCTCCGTTCTCGCCGCCGCCTATCGCGCCGGCGTGCCGTGCTACACCAGTTCGCCCGGCGATTCCACGATCGGAATGAACTTCGCCGGCGTGGAATTGCGCGGAAACAAACTGCGCATCAATCCCTCCATCGACGTCAACGAAACCACCTCATTCGTCCTTGGCGCCAAGCGCGGCGGCGGCAGGAGTGGAGTGGTGATCTGGGGCGGCGGCAGTCCCAAGAACTTCATGCTGCAAACCGAACCGCAGATTCAGGAAGTGCTGCGCATGAAGGAGGTCGGCCAGGATTTCTTCATCCAGGTCACCGATGCCCGTCCCGATACCGGCGGCCTTTCCGGCGCCACGCCCGGCGAAGCGGTCAGCTGGGGCAAGGTTGATCCGAGCAAACTTCCCGATGCCGTGGTTTGCTACACCGACACGACGATTGCCATGCCGCTCTTCACGCATTACGCGCTGGCGAAGCACCAGCCACGCAAGCTCCGGCGCCTTTACGATCAACGCGGCGGGCTGCTGAAGGCTTTGACCCGGGAATATTTTAAACACAACAAGGTGAAGATGCTCGACGGCAGCGCCCCTGTACTTGAGTGATTCTGCGATCTTGAACGCGAAATCCTCGTCGCATTCAAACCCACGCAGGGTTCGTCTCCGGCTGATTGGTTTGAATCAATTCCTTTCAGTTGGGCCGTATTGATTGAGCAGCTCTTTTACAGCGGCCGAATAAGCCAGCGACTTCAGATTTTCCACCAGCTTTTGATCCGTCACCTCACGGCGCGGCGCGATGCTCAGGCGACGGGCCTCTACAGGCGGAGTTCCGAGAAACGTCCAGTCGCCAGTCCGAACGTCGATCACCGCGAGCTTCAATCGCACCTGCATATGCTGGCGCTGATCCGGAGTCATCCAGTTCACGACGGGCACCCAGGAAATTGTTCGGCCGGGCAGCTTCTCATTTTCCGATTCTATGAGCCCCCAATAACAAACAATGATATCGTTTCCGCCTCGCGCCGCCGCGAATCGCAAGGCCCGTGACAACTGGCGCTGGTCGTGGCCCGCAGTACTATTGCCCTCGTTCCTTTCCGGCACACCGGAAAACGGAACGACCCGGAAGTGCTGCCCAAGCATTGACACCATCTCACCGTCTGGAATCGCAGCACCGGATTGAACGAGAAGAATCGAACTTTTCGGTTGGAGCTTCACTCGTTTGGCCTGAGCAAGTGCGCGTTCAATCTCGTTGTCAGATACGAGGGTGTCACGATCGATTCCAAGGACATCAAACTCATTCAGCTCGCCACGGTAAGAGTATGGCGAGGAAACAATGCAGCCGTGCGCGCCCCCGCTCCATCCGGTGTCCTGATAGGCAGAGTTTGAAATGGAACGCGTTGTCGAACAGCCAGAGGCAAAAATCAGTGCGATTGAGAGAAGTCCAAGTGCTTTCATAAAGGTTCGGGATCAGTCGTTCGATCCGGTTTGAACAGTGGTGTCATAGTTCACGCCTTCCGGAACCGGAACGGCCACCGGAACAGTGCCAGCCGCGGTTCCTTCTGTCCGACGGGCGGAATCGACGGCAACAAACGCTGTGAATGCCGACATCAAGCCGTAATCAAGCGCAACCTGCCTGATGATGTCATTCCGTTCCGGTGCTGTTTCCAAAGACAGATCGGAGAGATCCGCGATCTTCATTCTCGCCCAGATCGCCGGAATTCCCCTGTGCTGCGATTCTGAATTTTCTTCCATTGGAACGCGGATTAAAACTCCCTCATTCGCAGCAAAACCCGTGATTTTCACATCACCCCGCGCCGGTCCTGCATACCTCCCGGTTACGATCACGGGACGTCCGACAAACAGATCGGGCAGTGTTCGAGGGAAGACATCACTCACCTGCATTCCCCCCCAATCGATCTTCAAGTCAGTCAAACCGGGATGACTGATGCGGCTGAAGAAATCCTCCATGACCCGCGCACCATCGTCGCGCGAACCGAGATAGGCCACAGCGCCGCGACCCAGCCTTGCCATCGAATCGAGCAGATATCGGTTCGGCGCCGAGCCGACTCCGAAGCTGAAGACACGCGACGATCCCAGCCGTTTTTGGAGTTCCGCCAGGATTTCCACTTCATTCCCGATGTAACCGTCAGTGAGGAAACAGACGAAACGCAGCCTTCGAGGATCGTGAGGAAAATCCAGCGCCGCCTTGAGGCCTTCGATCATCATCGTTCCACCATCGCCATTCAGTTGCCTCAGGTAATCGATCCCACGACTTACATTCCGTGGAGTGGCTTCCAACGGCGCTGTTCCAAGCTGCGACGATCTTTCGGAGAAATTGATGATCTGAAAGGAATCATCCGGCTGCAGCAACCGCAGCGCGCGCTCGACTGCAGCTTTGGCCTGCCGGATCGGCCGGCCACTCATGCTGCCGGAGCAGTCGAGCACAAAAACCAGCTCCAGCGGCTGGCGCGTGAGGTTCCCCAATTTTGCAGGCGGATAAAGCATCAGCGTGAAGAAACCTCCGCGCTCGTCCGTGTGGGTAATGAAGTCCGTTTTTATCCGATCGCCGGCCACACGGTAACGGAAAACGAAATCACGGTTGGGAATGTTGTCAGTCGGCTTCAGCCGGACCGTCAGCCGATTGTCCGCATCCTGCCCGTAGTCCACGTCATGTGTGACGCACCGAAATTCTTCAACAGCCACCCCCGCATCGAGATTGAGCTGAAGCGAAATGTCGTGTCCACTCCGCTGGGTGGGCTTGAGGTATTGCAGCTCGGTTTTCTGCCGCGAGACTCCGGCGGCTCCCACAGGCACCGCTCCAACACCATTGGTTGAACCCGGCGGATTGAACCGCGGCCCAACAACCATGGGAAACACAAACTCATACCAGCCATCGTTGTATTCGAGCGTGTGAAAGTATTTGATCGTAACATCGATCTGTTTGCCGGGTTCGATGTTTGCGAGGGATTGCGTGAAGATGTTTGGACGCTCTTCGGTCAACAGCGCTGCGGTGTAACCCTGCTGCCGGGCTTCGGCGTAAATGGCCTCGGCTTCTTTTCGTTCCCTGATGATTCCCCGGATACGACGATCACCGATGGTCATGATGAACTCATTCACAGCTGCGTTGTGCGGAAGCGGGAACATATAAACGGCTTCAATCTTTTCGGAATAGGGATTGTGAAACTGCTGGAGCACTTCCACTGAACTGATGTAGGCGCTGACGGATGCTCTCACATCGGTGTGCTTGAGTGGCATGGGAACTTTCCCTTCACCTAGCTGCGCCATCAATGCGCCGGAGGGTGGCAGATCATCTGGCCGAGCGACCCGGGGATCGGTAGAACGGGAGATGATCCATAGTTCATCAGCGGGATTGTCCATCGGCAAAATCGCTGTTTTCCCAACGTGTCCCTCGAAATAGCCTGAATAGGACATGGGCAAGAAAGACGATTGCATGAGGCTCGGCTTTGCTGAACTGCATCCAGAAAACACAGCCACCAGCGTCAGCATCATCGCTCCAACCACACACCAACAGATCACCTGCATCCGTTTCATTTCGATTTCCTTTCTTCCACGGCAACTTCGAGATTCATCCTTTTTCCGTCCGGTCCGGCTGCGGCACGCAACCGGATTTCGAAATTCAAATCCGCCGCCGCCTGACTCGCCTGAACGTGGATCGTCGCGACACGAGTTCGACCCACTGGCAGCTGATTGATTGAATTTGTGCTGAACGCGGCAAGAATCACCCGATCCGCCTGCATTGCCCTTGGATCGTAAAAAGGCGGACGCGAAAACGCCGGATGCGCGCCTCCTTCAATGCCAACAATTTTCACGGAAGGATCGGCGGCCTTGATTTCAATCTGATACGCGGCAAGCGGGCGATTCGTGGAATCAACAAACACGTCCACCGTGGCAAAACGCACCGAGGCTTCCGCTGCGCGCAACGGTGAAATACTTATGCCTGCGAAAAGCAGAGCCAACATTCCAATGAAACATGCCCGCCATGCCTTCACGACCGCTCCTCCCGATCCAATTGCACGACGCGCCGCGCGAGAACATCCACGTCCCGATCGTCCACCCGACCGTCACCGTTCAAGTCCAGGCGCTCTGCGTTCGACGGCAATTCCCTCGCGAGCTGGAAAACGTCGAGTATGTCCACCGAACCATCCCGATTCAGATCCTCGGCCGCAAAGCTCTGATGTGGAAAAAACCGAATCACACATACCAGGAGAACGACAGCTGCGAAGACCATTCCAGGCCAGCGCAACAGTCTCCAAAAACGGCCTTTCGGCTCCGGCCTTTGAAGATGTTTCTCAGCGGCCCGCAAAATTGCCTCATCCGAAGAGGGCGGAACGAAAACCTGACGCCGCGGCATTTTTTTGAAGGCGGCAGCCAGTTTTTCGGGCACCTTCGGCTCCCCTTCTGGCGATGGATTGAATCCCGCTGTGTTCATGTTCCAAAGGTTAAGTGTTCAAGCCGGACAAAAGGTTCATTCAAAAAAGCGTTTTGTTCGCGGATCGCGCCTGAGCGATTCCAGTGCGTGATGCATCCGTGATTTTACCGTCCCAAGCGGAACGCCGGTCGCCCCAGCAATCTCAGCGAGCGAAAGATCGTCCACGAACCGAAGCCAGAGCACCTCACGGTGTTCGGATGAGAGATTGGAGAGCGCCGCATGCAATCCCGCACCCGGCTCGGCGAGGGCAGCATCGGCGGGAATCGTTTCCAGAAACGATTGTTCCGACTCCGTGGAAATAAGACGCCCGGCGCGCGTCCGCGCTGAAATCGAAAGATTCCTTACCGCCGGATACAGGAACGTCTTGAGCTGAGCCGTGAGCTTGAAGCCGGGGAATTTCCGAAGCAGGTAAAGAAACGTTTCCTGCATGACATCCAACGCGAGATCCTCGCTTCCAGTGAACCGACAGGCCAGATCAACAACCCAGTTTCGGTAACGCCGGTACAACACTTCGAACGCAGCTGCGTTGCCGGAGTTGATCTCGGCGATGAGCTGTTGATCGGAGCGCGGATCGGTTTGTTCCGGCATTTCCACCAGAGCCTCGGTGTCAGTCATGGTTCACGGCGCAGTGTCGTTGCTTCAAGCATTAAGCGGCCGAGAAGGCAAAAAGGTTCAATCGATGTGAAATGGACTGGAGAAGGCGTGATGCGTGATACGTGAGGCGTGATGCCCTCAAAACTCAAAGCTCGAAACTTAATGAAACGCTTCTTGCCAGAGGGCTAGACGCTGGTATGGTCGCGCCCAAGGAACCGTAATCCAAGGTTATGAAATCCATTCCGAATGCGCTTTCGATCACAGTGTTTGGGACCGAACCTTCTGCCACAGGAATCATTGTCGCACACGAACTGCCTTGAAAGTGTCGCGTTTCAAGTTTCGAGTTTCGTGTTTGGAGTCTCGAGCGCTTCACGACTCATGCCTTCACGCCTTCACGCCTTCCCGCCTTCACGCTTTCACACATCACGCATCACGCATCACGCCCCCACACCCCTCTTGACCCGACCCGCCCGGCTGTCTATTACATTCGCGACTATGCCAACATACGAATACGTCTGCTCGAAATGCGGGCATGAATTCGAAAAATTTCAGTCGATGAAGGACAAGCCACTGGCCATCTGCCCCGAGGATCTCTGCGGGAAGAAGCGCTGGGGCCGTGGAAAGGTCACCAAGAAAATCGGCGCAGGTGCCGGTTTGATCTTCAAAGGCAGCGGCTTCTACATCACCGACTACCGCAGTGAAGGTTACAAGGAAGCCGCGAAGAAAGATTCCGCCTCCAGCTCAGGCACCGCTTCCTCTTCCGCAAAGGAAACGAAGTCGTCATCATCTGAAACAAAATCGACTCCCAAAGCGGAGTCGAAGTCCAAAACCACAAAAGCCAACTGACGGCAAGGTCGAATGAAAACGCTGATTGCACTTGTTCTCCTGCTGACCCTGAACACGGCGGGAGCACAGGTGCGGACCGAGACACGCAGCGTTTCGGGTCAGTTCATCATTCATCCCACAGACCTCCGGTTCGTTTCACGATTCTATACAGGCAGCAGCGGATCGATTCCGCTGGATCCGCCGCTGCTGGCCATTTCAGCGGAACGAATCCGTCAAGCGCTGTGGCGGCATCTGGAGGTTTCCGGCGCGGCGAAGGGAAAAGTCTATATCCGCGTCCGTCCGGCACGCTTCGCCAATGAACAGGCGACCATTGTTGTCGATCGCGGCCTGAACGGCTGGGCGTACAAAATCGATGTGCCGGATGCATTGCCAGCGGCAGCGTTCGTTCGAACGCTTGTCCATACCACACTTCTTGAAATTGCAAATCGCGGTGCCGACTCGCGCTCTGCCGAAATCCCGCTGTGGCTTGCGGAGGGTCTTTCGCAGGAACTGCTGATCACCGAACGCATCGAATACCTCGTTCCGCCGCCACAATCTCGTGACAGGCAGAGTGGAATCGTCATCAGCCGCGTGCTGGTGAACGAACGCCGTGGAGATCCGATTGCTGAAGCGCAGGCGATTCTCCGAAACCAGGCACCGTTCACATTCGAACAGTTAAGCTGGCCCCAGCCCGATCAGCTGACCGAACAGAACATCTGGAGCTTTCGTGGTAGCGCGCAATTGTTTGTGCGCCAGTTGATGCAGTTAAAAAATGGTCCGCTCTGTATGCAACGGGTTCTGAATGAACTGCCGAAACATCTGAACTGGCAGTTTGCGTTTCTCGCCGGCTACGAACCCCACTTCAAAACACAGCTCGACGTCGAGAAATGGTGGGCGCTTCAGGTGGTGCAGTTTACCGGACGGAACCTGATGCTCGTCTGGTCGCCGGAAGTCAGCTGGACAAAACTCGACCAGATCGTCCGTTCGCCGGCGGAGATTCGAACCAGCCCGCTGGAACTTCCCCGGCGGGTAACTGTCACGCTGCAGGAAATCATTCGCGACTGGGATGGGCTGCATCAACGAACGGCGTTGCAACGGAAGCGGCAGGAGCTGGAATTGATCCGGCCGCGGATTTCACAGGAACTGGTCGGACTGGCTGACGAATACCGCCAGTTGCTGGCGTATTATCTTGAGAGGCAGAATTTCGCGGGAAGATTTTTCGGATTCAGAAAGCAGGAAGGCCCCATTCGCAACCGGCTTTCGGAACAAACGATTCAGCAGTTGAACGTCCTGGAGGCCCGGCGCCTGGCTTTGAAGCCGACACCCGAACCCGCCGGGATGGGTGTCACCGCGGTCTCGTCAGTTCCGCGGTGACGGAGGCCAATGCGGCACGCAGGACAACCATCCCAAACCTGCGTCCGCCCGTTTCCCTCAAGCCTCTCCCACCCAATCCACAAGCCGGATATATTCCTTCACCTTGCGGCGTTCGTATCGATGCTTCTGTTCCTTCTGAGGCCGGTCGTCCGCATGACGGAATGGATGCTGTGCGCTCCGAATCGATTCTGCGATCATGTCCAGTGACTTTCTCATAACGTTCTCTCAGTTTGATTTTGAACAGACGCCATCCTGATCGCATCGGCAATGCCAAGCGGTCAGAGCTTCTGAATTCGCGGCTGACATTGATCGTTCTCGTCTGAAACCTCCTCGGAAAACGCGATGTTCATGCTTACACGAACGACAATTCAGCATTCGGGTGAACCGAAATCTCTGAGCCATTTTGAGCAAAGTGGAAAAATGCCGCCCGATTTTGAACTTTATCCCACTGAAATCGCGGGAGTTGCACCGGCAAAAATGGGGTGCAACGACGGATTTCCCCTCGCTTGACAGAGAGGGGTTCAAATCTATAGTGCGCTAACCTTTTAAGAAAATGCACAGCGAACCTTCACGGGAGAACGGCGACGAGCCGCCAGCGGGATCTCAGTTCGAACCCTTCAAGCAATTCAAATCAGCCGGTCGCGGTTTCTGGGAAAATGTCTCCGAAACAGACTGGAACGACTGGCGGTGGCAGCTGAAGAACCGCATCACCACCCTGAACCAGCTGGAAAGGCTGATGCCGACTCTCACGCCGGAAGAACATGCCGGCACCCAGCTGGCCAATCACAAGCTCGCCCTGGCGATCACGCCCTACTTTTTCAATCTCATCGATCCCGCCGACGAAAACTGCCCGATCCGCAGGCAGGTGATCCCGCGTCTGGAGGAAACCACCACCGCCCCGTGGGAAATGACCGATCCGTGTGGAGAAGACACGCATTCGCCTGTGCCCGGTCTGGTGCATCGCTATCCTGATCGCGTGTTGTTTCTCGTGACGGATCGTTGCGCCGCTTATTGCCGTTATTGCACCCGCTCGCGACTCGTCAGCAATGCAACCGGCTATGATTTTCATCCCGAGTTCGATCGCCAGATCGAATACATTCAGCAACATCCGGAAATTCGCGACGTGCTTTTGAGCGGCGGCGATCCCCTGCTCCTGAGCCATGAGAAACTCGAAAATCTGCTCAGCCGCCTTCGCGCAATTCCGCATGTGGAGTTTCTTCGCATTGGAACCCGCATCCCGATCTTTCTTCCGCAACGCATCACGCCCGAACTTTGCGCGATGTTGAAGAAGTATCATCCGCTGTTCATCAGCGTTCATTCGAATCATCCACGCGAACTCACGTCCGAAGTGCGCGAAGCACTCGGTCGGCTCGCGGATGCAGGGGTTCCGCTCGGGAACCAGTCCGTTCTGCTCCGCAACGTGAACGACAGCGTCGAGATCATGAAAGCACACGTGCAGAAACTGCTGATGTGCCGCGTGCGACCTTACTACATTTATCAGTGCGATCTCATTTCCGGTTCCGCCCACCTGCGCACCAGCGTTCGGAAAGGATTGGAGATCATGGAACAACTGCGCGGCCACACCACCGGCTATGCGGTGCCGACCTACGTCATCGATGCGCCCGGCGGCGGCGGAAAAGTTCCCATCAGTCCCGAATACGTTCTCAACCGCAATGCCGATCGTGTTCTGATCCGGAATTACGAAGGCAGGGTGTTCGAATATCCCGAAGCAGCTGACGGCACGCCTGTCTTCAGACCTCAAGTTCTTTCAGAACCTGAACTGGTCTGAAGTCACCGGCGCTTCAACGCTTCAGCTGACGCGTCGCTTGCAAAAGTTCGAACGGGTGAATTTTTCACCCGTTTGGCGAACCCGAAATCGCTTGCCGCTTTCTCAATCATCGGCTTTATATCCTCGCAGAACAGAGCTCCCGCATGAGAACTCCAAAAACCATCACCTGGGTCGCATTCATCGCCACGATCTTCATCGTCGCAGGATGCGATCAAAACAATCAGAGCAACACGTCCGGCTCCGGCGAAACGTCCAAGGAAACGGGCGACCGGATTTCAGCGAAGGTTTCCGACTTGAAGGAATCCGCGCAGAAAACAGCCACCGAAGTCAAGGAATCCGCCCAGCAGGCTGCGACCGAAGTCAAACAGGCAGCTGAGAAAGTCGCCACCGACGTCCGCCAAACCGCGGAACAAACAACCGCATCCGCAAAGGAAAAGCTCAGTTCGATCAAAACGGAAGCCCAGAACCTGATCGAAAAGACGACCGCGCTCATCAACGATCAGAAATATCAGGACGCGCTTAATTCCCTGAAACAACTCTCGAACCTGAGCCTCACTCCGGAGCAACAGGCAACCGTCAATGAGCTGAAGGCCAAACTTGAGAAGCTGATGTCCAGCCAGGTGGTCACCAACACCGCCTCGGCTATCAACAATCTTCTTAAGAAATAAACCGGGTTAACCTGACACAACCACACAACTCATGAACCGCATTGCAAAAAAAGCAACCCTCGCGCTTGCCATCACGGCGACCGCTCCACTGACCTCTCTCGCAGCTGATGCTGAAGCCAAGCCCGAACCCCAATGGGAAAGCAGCGCCGCAGCTGGACTGACCGTGACGAAAGGCAACAGCGAAAGCATTCTGGGAACGATTGACTTCGCCACGGCGAAAAAATGGGAGAGACACGAGCTGAGCTTCGGCGCGAGCCTCGCATACGGGCAGACAACGATCGACGTGCCTGACGAAAACAACCCGGGCCAAACACGTGAGAAGGACGATGTGACCGCCAATTCCGTGAAAGGTTTCGGTCAATACAACCACCTCTTCTCAGAACGCTTCTATGGCTACGGCCGCGTTGAAGCGCTGCACGATGATGTCGCCAAGGTCGATTACCGTTTAACCCTGAGCCCCGGTGCCGGTTACTACTTCATCAAAGAACCGCGCGTTGACCTCAGCGCTGAAGTCGGTCCCAGCTATATCATCGAAAGACTCGATGGCCACGAGGACACCTATCTGGCTCTGCGCGTCGGAGAAAAATTCAACTACAAGCTCAGCGACCGTGCACGCATCTGGCAGACCGCTGAATTCCTGCCGCAGGTCGATGACTTTGAAAACTACATCTTGAATTTCGAACTCGGCATCGAAGCCAGTCTCACCGAAAAGCTGAGCCTGCGCAGTTACATCCAGGACACCTATGACAATGTGCCCGCCGAGGGACGGAAGCGAAACGACCTGAAATGGGTCACGGCCATTGCCTACAAATTCTAATTAGAACCCAACCCTGCCGCGATGAATGAACCTTCATCGCGGCAAACCAGCGAAAGGCAGTTATGATCCCGAGCTTGAAATCCCGAGGTGGCTATCAATGGCGGTTTTTCCGAGCAGGTGGTTTCGACCAGGTCCGCCTCGAAACCGGCGCCGACCTGATGAACCTCGATCAACTTGACCAGAAGCTCTGGGTCGCCCTCGCCTGCCCCACAACCGGCCTGGAGTTCGATCCAAAAACCCTTGCGCTGATCGACACCGACAAGGATGGACGCATCCGCGCCCTCGAACTCATCGCCGCGATCAAATGGGCCGGAGGTTTGCTCAAGAATCCCGACGACCTCGTCAAAGGCGACAATCTGCTTGCCTTCGCATCCATCAATGACGCCACCCCCGAAGGCAAACAGCTTCTCGCCGCGGCCAGGCAGGTCGCCGTCAATCTCGGCAAGGGCGACGCACCCGGAGTGACGGTTGAGGAAGCTTCCGACGCGAACAAAATCTTCACCGGAACGACGTTCAACGGCGACGGCGTGATCATTCCCGAATCCGCCAGCGACGACGCCACGCGCGCCGTCATCAACGAAATCGCAGATTGTGTCGGCACGGTGATGGATCGATCGGGGAAACCCGGAATTGACCAGGCGAAAACCGATACGTTCTTCGCCGAATGCGCCGCATTCGACGCCTGGACCAAAGCCTCTGAATCGGCTGGAAAAGAAATTTTGCCGGCCGGCGACGCCACAGCAGCGGCCAGCGCAGCAGTCGCTGCGGTGAAGGGCAAGATCGACGATTATTTCGGACGCTGTCGTGTCGCTGCGTTTGATCCACGCGCCCTGCCGTTGTTGAACCGGCAGGAGCAGGAATATCTCGCGGTGGCCGCAAAAGACCTGAGTCTGAACGCGGCAGAAGTGGCCGATTTCCCGCTCGCGCAAATTGCGCCCGGAAAACCGCTGCCGCTGAATTCCGGACTCAACCCGGCTTACTCGGCTGCAATCGCGACATTCGTTGCAAATGCCGTGAAGCCGCTTCTCGGAGATCGGACAGAGCTCACCGAAAACGACTGGCTCGCGATCCAGGCCAAGCTCGCGCCGTTCAACCAGTGGAACGCTTCGAAGGCCGGAGCCGCAGTTGAAAAACTCGGCATTCGACGCGTGCGTCAGATTCTGAGCAGCAACGCGAAGGAATCCATCGCGGCCTTGCTGGCACAGGACAAGGCACTTGAAGCCGAAGCCGCAGCGATCGGAAATGTCGAAAAACTCGCCCGCTTCGTCCGCGATATCCGTCCGTTTGCGGAGAACTTCGTCAATTTTAAGGACTTCTACGACGGCGGTGATCCGGCGACGTTCCAGTGCGGAACGCTTTATCTCGATCAACGCTCCTGCACGTTGTGTCTTCCAGTGGAAGACGCTGCGCGTCACGCCCTGCTTGCCGGCCTGGCCGGATCCTACCTCGCCTACTGCGACTGCGTCCGGAAGGCAACCGGCGAAAAGATGCAGATTGTTGCCGCGTTCACGAACGGCGACTCGGACAACCTGATGGTTGGCCGCAACGGACTCTTCTACGATCGCAAAGGAAAAGATTGGGACGCCACAATCACAAAGATCGTCGAGAACCCGATCAGCATTCGACAGGCGTTCTGGTCGCCTTACAAAAAGCTCGTTCGCCTGATCGAAGAACAGGTTGCGAAGCGCGCCGCAGCAGCTGACGCCTCGGCCAACGAAAAGCTGACCTCAACCGCAACGGCCACAGCCAATCTCGACAAGGCAAAGCCCGAACCGAAGAAAGTCGATGTCGGAACGGTCGCAGCGATCAGCGTCGCCATTGCAGGCATCGGCGCTCTGGTCACTTCGATCATCGGTTACGCCACCGGCCTGTTTAAACTGCCGTTCTGGCAGCTCTGCCTCGCGATTGTAGGACTGCTGCTGATCATTTCCGGGCCATCGATGATCATCGCCTGGTTGAAACTTCGGAAACGGAATCTCGGACCGATCCTGGACGCCAACGGCTGGGCCGTGAATGCAAGGGCGCGACTGAATGTTCCTTTTGGCGCGTCACTCACCGGCGTGCCGGAGCTTCCGCCAAACGCGAAAATCGGCTCCGACGACCGCTTCAGCGAACGTCCGAGCGCATGGCCGAAAATCGCGCTCTTCGTGGTGATCGTTTGTTTCCTGTTCAGCCTGCTGAATCATTTCTACGTGCTGGACATGATCGCTTACAAACTGACCGACAAACACTATCCCGCCTTCTTCCGCCAGGCACCGCCACCATCGGAAACCAAGAAAGATCAGACGCCGACGGGAGACGACGTTACAGCCGTCACCAACGCACCAACGGCGGATGCAACGCCGGCGCCCTGAACTTTGCTTCGTCGCATTTCTTTTGTGGGACAGCCTGAAAAGGCTGCCCCACATCCATCCACGAGATTGTTCCTTCTCAGCGCAGCTTGCGACACAGCGGATCGGGACCTAAGCTTCCCGCCGTCATGCCTCGTGAAACACTCGAAGCGAAAGCGGCGCGAAACAGACAGATCATCGCGGCGCTGAAGAAAGCTTATCCAGATGCCCACTGCGAGCTGAACTACTCGAATCCACTCGAGCTGCTCATCGCCACCATCCTCTCCGCGCAATGCACTGACAAGCGTGTAAACATCGTCACCGCCGAATTATTCAAGAAGTATCGGTCCGCCGCAGACTTCGCGAATGCCGACCTCAAGGAACTTGAAGAACAGGTCAAGACCACCGGCTTCTATCGCAACAAGGCGAAGAACGTGAAAGCCTGCTGCCACTCGATCGTTTCCAAACATGGCGGCCAGGTTCCTCGCACAATGGAGGAACTGATCGAACTGGGCGGCGTAGGGCGCAAAACGGCGAACGTGGTTCTCGGCAACGCTTTCAACATCAATGTGGGAATCGTCGTCGATACGCACGTGGGCCGTCTTTCCAACCGGCTCGGGCTCACGAAGGAAAAGGATCCGGTGAAAGTTGAGCAGGCGCTCATGCCGCTGGTGCCGCAGACGGAGTGGACGCTGTTCAGTCATCTCCTGATCTGGCATGGACGACGCCGCTGCTACGCGCGCAAACCGGATTGCCCAGACTGCGAAGTGAAGGAGCTTTGTCCAAAGATCGGAGTGGCGAGCCGATGAACACATCAATGTCATCCAGCGAAAGCCAATGCGCTTCGAGCAATTCCGGGCAGACGAAACCCCGCTGGCTTCTCGTTTTTTCCGGCCGATGCAATTCAGCCTACAACATGGCGCTGGATGAATCGTTGCTTCGGCATGCGCACGAACTCGGTGCGCCCGTTTTGCGTTTCTACGGCTGGACGGAACCCGCTGCGACGTTCGGTTATTTCCAAAAATATTCCGAAGTGGCCGCCACCACACTTTTGCGTCCGCTGATTCGACGTCCCACCGGCGGAGGCATTGTCCCGCACGATGTGGACTGGACCTACAGCGCCGCGTTTCCGCCAAATCACGATTGGTATGCGTTGAAGGCGACAGAAAGTTATCGCCGCATTCACGAATGGATTCGCGATGCGTTTGCAAAACTCGGGATCGAAACTGAACTGGCGCCCTGCTGCAAAAAGTCGGCGCCGGGCCAATGCTTCGTCGGCTACGAGCAATTCGACGTGTTGTGGAAAGGCCGAAAGATCGCCGGCGCGGCGCAACGACGCACGAAGGAAGGTTTGCTGATTCAAGGATCGGTTCAGCCACCGCCGCTTTCTCTGCAACGCGCCGATTGGGAAAAAGCGATGTTGGATGTGGCGATCGTTCGCGAGAACGCAAACTGGTTTTCTCTCGAAATTTCCGGATCGCTCGCCGCATCCGCTGAAGCTTTGGCGCGGGAAAAATACTCGCTCACGAACTACAACGAAAAGCGCTGAACCGCCGCTTTACAATCGCAGCGCTCTGCCTACGCTTCGCGCATGCATCAGGGTTCAGGGTTTTGCTGGGGACGGGTTGCGTTTCAATTTCTTTTCGCTGCGACCGTTTTCCTTCTGGTTCAAACGGCGCCAGCAGCGCTGCTGTTGCACGAATCCTTCGACTACGCGAATGGACCGCTTGCCGCCGAATCAACTGCCTGGAGCACGCACAGTGGAAACAGCGGCGAGCTTCTGATCCAGTCCGGTCGCCTGCTCGTCCAATCGAGCAACACCGAAGACGCGAACGCTTTGCTGTCCGGACAACCTTACAACAGTGCGAATCCAACGAACCGGCTTTATGCCAGTTTCGTTCTGCGCTGCCTTGCGTTGCCGAGCGCCAGCGGCAACTACTTCGCGCATTTCAAAAGCAGCAGCACCACAACATTCGCGTGCCGCATCTGGACTCTGACATCCGGTGCGGCCGCCGGAACGTTTCGTCTCGGCATTTCATCCACCAGCGGCAATGTGCCCAATGCGATTTATCCGCAGAACCTCACACTCAACACGGATTACCGAATCGTCGTTCGACTGGTGACCAGCAACTCCGTTGCAAAACTGTGGATCGACCCCGATGCGGAAAGCGACTTCAGCGTCATCACGATGGAAGCCCCGGCTGAATTCTCCGCAGTTGCCTTCGCATTCCGTCAGGCGACCGGCAGCGGAACGATGCTGATTGATGATCTGCGCGTGGGAACCCGTTTCATGGACGTTGTGCCTGACGCCATTCCAGAGCTTCCACCCACAATTTCAAATGCGCCGGGCAGTCAGGCTGCGAGGGAATTTTCGGCCGTCACGCTCAGCGTAGAAGCCGCCGGAATTCCAACGCCGACTTTCCAGTGGAGGTTCAACGGAACCAACATTCCAAACGCAACGAACAGCAGCTTGATCCTGACTCAGGCCACGTTCGCCCACGAAGGTTTTTATGGCGTGATCGCAAGCAACGACCTCGACGTCGCCGTCACAGAGCCCGCCGTGCTGAACATCTGGTCTCCCGAGCCGCCCACGTTCTCGATCCTCAACTACAATCTTCACGGCAACGGCATCTTGAACTGGAGCACGAACACCGGTCAGATCCGCGCGATCGGACGACAGATTCAGTTTCTCGACCCCGACATTCTCACACTTCAGGAAATTCCGGTGACCAACAACGGCACGGCGCAAATGCAGGATTTTGTGAACGCATACCGGCCCGGCTTCTTCCTCGCCACGAACTCCACCGACGATCTTTACATTCACAGCGTCATCATCAGCCGCTTTCCAATCGTCGCGTCGCGCAGCTGGCTGAACGGCGAGGATCTGACGCCCTTCGGATACTCAGGAACATTCAAACGTGATCTGTTCGAAGCCGAAATCGAATTACCGGGATTTTCGCAGCCGCTGCATGTGTTCACGGTTCATTTGAAGTCCGGACAGGACAACGATTCTGCGGCAAGACGTTCCGCTGAAGCCGGCGCAATTTCGAACTTCTTTGCAACGGCATTTCTTTCGAGCAATCGTTTCCGCCCTTACGTGCTCACCGGTGACATGAACGAGGACATCCAACGTCAGCCCGCAAGCAACCCGCGATCGGTCGAGAAGCTGATTTCATCGGCCACTGGATTGAAGCTGAAAACGCCGTTCAACAGCATCAGCCGGAGCGAACTGACGTTCAGCATCCAGAACGCGTCCGGGCTCAGCCGCCGCTACGATTACATCCTGCCGTGCGAACTGCTCGCCTCGAACGTGGTGTTCAGCGAGCTGTTTCGATCCGACCTGCTCGATCCTCTTCCGCTGAATCTCCTGAGCAACGACACGCGCACAGCATCGGATCATTTGCCGGTTCTGATGAAGTTCGCCAATCCCTACGCGCGTTCGTTCCAGCTTGTGGTTTCGCGAACGAACGACGTTGTCACGATTTCCTGGAAGTGCCTGCCGGGCGAAAAGTTTCAGCTCGAAGAATCCGCCGACCTGAAATCCTGGTCCGCTTTCACAAGCGAAATCCTTGTGACGACCGAACCGGAATGCAGGATTCAGCAGACGATTGACGAAACACCACGGTTCTTCCGCGTGCAGCGGGTGACGTATTGAACTGGCGGAGCTGTGGGGCGGGCTTCCAGTCCCGCGTTTTAGGATGATCTCACACAACGCTCAAGCGCCTCTCACCGGTAGCTTGGAAAAGCCGCCCTGCGCGCGCCCATCATTCCTGCTTCAAGCGATAGAAGCGAAGACCGGCGCCAATCGTTTCAACAACCACCTTTTGATCGCCGATGAATTCCGGTTCCGTCAGGACATTCTCCCAAGAATTGCTCGAGGCGATATCCGTCGTCGATTGGAGCACAAATCCCGACAGCGCCGAAGACCAGGAAAGCCGGAGCTGAGAATCTGAAATTCGCTCCATTCCCAGAACAGGCGTCACAAAAATCACCGTGTTCGTCGTCACGCTGTTATTCCCAGCCTGCGGATCAGGATAGCCGCCGATCGCAGACGAAATGTTTGCTGCTGTGCCCGTTGAAAACGCAGTAACAGTCAGCGCGATCGTTGCCTTCGCATTCGCATTGATGGTTCCCAGGCTTGCGGTGATCGGGCTCGTGTTCAACGTCAGCGTTCCTTGCGACGTCGAAGAACCCGGCCGCAGCGAAACAATGCCCGGCAGATGATTCGTGAACATCACATTCGGCGCGGCGAATGGACCGCGGTTTGTGACGGTGATCACATAGGTGAAATTCTCACCGAGCTGCACCGAAGCCGGTGCATTGACCAGCACGGCGATGTCGCTGGAATAATCGAGCGTGAATGGCATTGCGCTGACCGCGCTCCCGGCCGGGCCGGTGACAGTCACCGGTCCCGTTGTAGCGTTCGTTGGAACAATGGCAGTAAGCACACCATTCGTCTCAGCGAACGACGCCGCGGTTCCATTGAAACTCACGGCAGAGGTACCGGCGAAATTCGTTCCGAGGATCGTCACGTTCGTTCCAGGCAATCCATGATCCGGATCGAAACCGGAAATGATCGGCGCGGCAAAAAAGAACCCGCTCATATTGGTGACACTGTTGGTGGTGCTGTGCGGCGTCGTCACAAAGATCGGTCCGCTGATCACACCTGGCGGCACCTGTGCGCCGATAACGCCGTTGTTCGTGACCCAAAAATTGGCCGCGGGCGTGCCGTTGAATGAAACCGCAGAAGTGTCAAGAAAGTTGGTTCCAACAATCCGCACAATCGTTCCGGGCGGGCCGTTGCTCGGGGAAAAAGAATTGATTCGCGGCGGCATGTAGAAGTTCTGCGAACTCACATAGGTTCCGTTCGTTGTCTGAACTGTGATCGGTCCGCTCGGCGCGTTGGCCGGAACTGTGGCAGTCAACTGCCCGTAGCTGACATTGTTGAATGTCCCTGCGACTCCGCCAAACTGCACGGAAGTGGTTCCCCAAAGATTCTCTCCCAAAACTGTCACGATTGTTCCGCCCACACCTTTGTTCGGAGAGAAGCTCGTAATGAGCGGTTGAACGACGAAGTTGGCTGTGCTTGCGATGTAACTGCTGGCAGGAGTTTGAACATGAATTTTTCCGGTAATCGCTCCAGGAGGAACAGTTGCCGTAATCTGGTTCGGAGAATCGACGGTGAAGAAAGGCACGCTGAGGCCATTCAAGAACACAGCATTGGCACCGGTGAAGTTGCGTCCGCGGATAACGAGATTGGTGCCCGCACGACCCGCAGTGGGCGAGAAGTTGGTTACGGCCGGAGTTACGTAAAAAATAGCGGACGTGACATTCGTAGGAGCCCAGGCGCCGCCGACCCGTCTTCCGACTGTGACCGGGCCGGTTGTAACTCCATTCGGTGCGTAATAAGTCAACAGATTATCCAACTGCCCTGCATATTGTGTGGTACGAACTCCGTTGAACCACACCCAGATGTCGCTTGCAGAACTGGTTCCCACGAGATTTGCCCCCGCAATCTGCACCTGCGTTCCGGCATCTCCGGAAATTGGGTTCACGCTCGCAACGTACGGCCCGGTCGTGATCACTCGAAAATCCGTGCTATTTTCCGCGAACGAATCGCTCAATTTTCTCACCGCCAATCGGTAATTCACACCCACCGGCGCGCTCGCCGGAACCCGAACGGTCAGCACACCATCGGCCCCTGCAAAGGTGTATGGAGAATAGTAATCGGCGTTGTTGTCCGTCCGACGGAACTTCACGATGTTTGTTCCTCCCAAAAATCCGCTGCCTTGCACCATGATATTCTGTCCCTGCGAACCGTAAGGCGTCGCAATGCCGGTAATGGTCGCAGCCCGGACGGAATCCAAAAGCGTGAAACTGAGGAAACAGATCAAAACAAGGCGCAGCATCATATTCAGAATTCTTGGTTCTCCCCGGCAAAACCGACCGTCACGAATCAGCCTTGCAGCACGAGTTGTCAGCTTATAGCCGAGCATTGCGGATATGGCAAATCTACTTTGGGACCAGTTGGCCACATCAATGCAGCCATGAATTTCTTTCTCGCCCATACACCCCGGGCTCCGAAATCATCCGGCCATGAAACGGTTTGGAAAACGCCTCGGTGTGGCCGTCGCTCTTCTGGTTCTCATCGGGGCTTGCACTGGCGGGATCATCTATTTCCGCACGGCACGACCGATCGGAACAGGGCCGGCCGGACCGGCTGTATCCAAAGAGGTGTTCGCAACCCAGTGGAGCACCCGTCCCACCCTGTTAATCGGACTGGGCGACAGTGTTACGGCAGGATTCGGCGCGCGACGGGGCTATTCTTATTTCGATCGGCTGATAAAGAATCCTGAGGACGAATTTGCTGACATGCGGGAAATCGCGTTGAGCAACGTGTTTCCTGTGTTGAGCTGGACCAACCTTTCCGTTTCTGGAAGCACCTCGCTCCAACACGAGCGCAGTCAGATTCCAAAGCTTCCACCGGCACCCACCAACACCTTTGTGATCGTCGTAATGACAACCGGAGGAAACGATCTCATTCACAACTACGGAAAAACACCGCCTCAGGAAGGCGCCATGTACGGGGCGTCCTGGCAACAGGCTCAACCCTGGATTTCCAATTTCGAGACCAGGCTCGATTCCATGCTCCGGCAGATCAATGCGGTGTATTCAAACGGATGCGCCATTTTCCTGGCGGATATTTACGATCCCACCGATGGCGTGGGCGACATTCAGCGCGCGGGTCTTCCAAAATGGCCGGACGGTTTAAAAATTCTCGAAGCTTACAATCAGATCATTCATGCCGCGCCGGCCAGGCATCCGAACGTTCACGTCGTTGAAATGCGCAAAGCATTCCTCGGCCACGGAATTCATTGTGTTGATTTCTGGTCGAAGCACTACGACCGAAACGATCCGCACTATTGGTACTACATCAATCTTGAAGATCCCAACAAACGCGGATATGACGCCATCCGCCGATTGTTTCTGAATCGCATGGCGGACGTGAAATCATCTCTGATCAACTGATGACCGCACCTCTGCCCTACAAAATCGCAACGCTCCTTTATTGCTTCAACGAACAGGACGACGTGCTTCTGCTCGAACGCGCGCAGGAGCCGAATCGCGGCCTTTGGAGTCCTTGCGGCGGGAAGCTCCACACGGACGCCGGCGAATCGCCTTACGCCTGCGCCTGCCGCGAAGCTCATGAGGAACTCGGACTCGTCATCCGGCCGTCCGACCTTCACCTCGCCGGCATCGTCAGCGAACACGGCTACCTCGGCCAGAGTCACTGGCTCATGTTTCTTTTTGAAGTGAAGAAACGCCTCACCACCTGGCCGCCGGCGCATCGCGAAGGGCGTTTCGCATTTTTCAGCCGCGCAGCGCTGGAAACGATTTCGTTGCCGCAGACGGATCGCGAAATCATCTGGCCGTGGTTCTGGAAATATCGCGGCGGATTTTTTGCCGCGCATTGTCACTGTCATCCCGACGGCCGCAACCACTGGACGATTGAGGAAACTTTCGTCGCACAAACCTGAACTTGCGCCGACGATTCTCTGCCGCGAGGCTGCCCCAGCATGGACGAACCGATTATTGATCTTCAGAGCGACCATTACTTCATGGGCGAAGCATTACGCCAGGCGGCCAAGGCCTACGAGGCCGAGGAAGTGCCGGTCGGCGCGGTGGTGGTGCGGGAGGGGCGGATCATCGCCCGCGCGTTCAACCAGGTGGAACTGCTGAAGGACGCCACCGCGCACGCCGAAATGCTCGCACTCACGCAGGCGGAGCAGGCTGTTGGCGACTGGCGTCTGACCGACTGCACGCTTTACGTCACCAAGGAGCCGTGTCCGATGTGCGCGGGAGCGATCGTTCATGTGCGGCTGCAACGCGTGGTATTCGGGACGCCTGATCCAAAAGGCGGCGCGGCAGGCAGCGCGTTGAATCTGCTCCAGTTTCCAACGTTGAATCATCGATGCCCCGTCACCGCCGGCGTGCGGGAAGCCGAATGTCGCGCGTTGCTTCAAACTTTCTTCGCCGAGAAACGCCAGTCCAAAAACGGCGCAAAGTCGAATGGAAACGGACACAACGGGCACGCATCGGACAAGTTGGTCTGAAACGTGTCCAAATTGCGGATTGCGGAATGTGGAATGTGGTATGTGGATTAGCGGGATTCGAAGTGTTGCATGCGATCGCCGAGTGGTCATCAATTTCGCAAGCCCTGTTCTTCCCTTCGCGTCCTTCGCGCCCTCCGCGTGAGGAACCACATTTTCTTGCCTCAAGCCCCACGCCTCGCGCCTCAACCACAATTCCCTCTTTCCCGCGCCCTGCTTTTCCCTATGATTCGCGCCCATGATTACGCGCTATTCGCGCCCCGAGATGCGGGCGATTTGGACCGACGAAAACAAACTGAAGATCTGGCTGCAGATTGAACTCCTCGCCAGCGAAGCCCTGGTGAAGGAAGGCGTGGTGCCCGCAAAGGATTTCGCGAAAATCAAAGCCGGCTGCGACAAATGGTTCGCCGATCTTCCCGGCCTCGTCGCCCGCCAGCGCGAACTGGAAAAAACGTTGAACCATGACGTCATCGGCTTCACCACCGCTGTTGCCGAGGCGATCGATGACAAGGCCAGCCGCTGGTTTCATTTCGGCCTGACCAGCAGCGACGTTGGCGACACTTGTTACGCGGTTCAGATGATGCAGAGCGCGGACATCCTGATCGCGGACGTGAAAAAACTTTTGCCGGTGATCAGGAAACGGGCGAACGAACACAAGTTTACTCCCTGCATCGGTCGCAGCCACGGCATTCACGCCGAGCCCACCACGTTTGGGCTCAAGCTGGCGCTCATGCACGACGAATTTGTCCGCGCATTGCGCCGGCTGGAATCTGTCAAATACAGCGTCAGCGTCGGAAAGATTTCCGGAGCGGTCGGCACGAGTGCGCATCTTTCGCCGCGAGTCGAAGCTTACGTCTGCAAAAAGCTCGGCGTGCGTCCGGCACCGATCGCGACCCAGGTGGTTCAGCGCGACATCCACGCGGAGTTTCAGACGGTCATGGCGTTGGTAGGCGCGAGCATCGAACGTTGGGCAGTGGAATTTCGCCATTTGCAACGCACGGAGGTTCTGGAAGCGGAAGAACCGTTCACCAAGGGACAGAAAGGTTCCAGCGCCATGCCACACAAGCGCAATCCGATCACATGGGAACGGCTCACCGGCCTGGCGCGTGTTCTGCGCGGCAACGCGGTGGCGTCATTGGAGAATGTTGCACTCTGGCACGAACGCGACATCAGCCACAGCTCGGTCGAGCGCATCATTTTCCCCGACAGCTGCACGCTGCTCGATTACATGTTCGGCCTGCTCACGCGGCTCATGGAAGGCCTGAATGTTTATCCGGAAAACATGAAGCGCAATCTCGGCCTCAGCCTCGGCATGTGGAACAGCCAGACGGTGCTGCTCGCGCTCATTCGCAAAGGCCTGACGCGTGAGGAGGCTTACGCGCTCGTCCAGCGCAACGCGATGAAGACCTGGGAGGTCAAACACGCCGGACGCGACGATGCCGACTTCCTCGAAGTTCTGAAGGCCGATCCCGACGTCGCAAAGCATTTCAAGAAGGGCGAACTCGAGAAACTCTGTTCGCTCGACTTCCATTTCAAGGAAGTGAACAGCCGGTTCAAGAAGCTGGGCCTTTGAAAGCAAGCCGCTCTCGATAGTCACGAAGTCTCGGCTGGCAGGAGCTGTGATATGGCGAACCCTGAACCAGGGTTCGTCCACGCATTTCAACTCCAGAGCTGCCGGTCCAATGACCGGAACTGAATGGCTTCGGAAACGTGCTCGCTGGCGATCTTCTCGGTTCCCGCCAGATCGGCAATGGTTCGTGCGACCTTCAGGATGCGATCGTAAGCGCGGGCGCTGAGGTTCATGTCGGTCATCGCAAACTGCAGAAGATCCTTCGTGGTGGAATCGATTTCACAGAATTCCTTCAGCTCGCGCGTTCCCATCCGCGCATTGCTCGTGATCTTCGGCTTCGATTTGAATCGCTCCTGCTGGCGTCTTCTCGCGGCTATCACGCGCTGCCGAATCTCTGCTGAACTTTCTCCGTTGGCCCCGTTCGCAATCTGCTCGAACTTCACCTGCGGCACCTCGATGTGAAGATCAATTCGATCGAGTAAGGGACCTGAGATGCGGCCGAGATAATTCTGAATCTCACGCGGCGAACTTCTCGACTCATGCGGCATCTTGCCATCGGGAGTCGGATTCATCGCAGCAATCAGCATGAACTGGCTGGGAAAGGTCATTGTTCCCGCCGCGCGCGAGATGGTGACGCGCCCTTCCTCCAACGGCTGGCGCATGGTTTCGAGCACGCTTCGCTTGAATTCGGGCAGCTCGTCGAGAAACAGGACGCCGTTGTGCGCGAGCGAGATTTCGCCCGGCGTTGGATTCACGTTGCCACCAAGCAAGCCGGCATCCGACGCCGTATGATGCGGTGCGCGAAAGGGACGTTGCGTGACCAGTGCCTGCCCGGGAGAGAGCAATCCGACGATGCTGTGAATCTTCGTCGTCTCCAGCGCTTCATTGAGCGTCATCGGAGGAAGAATGGTCGGCAAACGTTTTGCCAGCATGGATTTCCCAGTGCCGGGAGGCCCGACGAGAAGACAGTTGTGAGCACCCGCCGCCGCGATTTCCAGGGCACGCTTCACGTTCTCCTGGCCTTTGACTTCAGAAAAATCGAGGTCATCATCCGCCAGGGCATCGAACAGGTTTGTGACATCGACTTTGATCGGTGAAATCGTCAATTCTCCTTCCAGAAACGCCGCTGCTTCACGGAGGTTCTGCACCGGGATGACCTGCAGCCCCGAAACGACCGCAGCTTCAGCCGCATTATCGGCAGGAACGAGAACGCCCGTTTTGCCTTCCGCCCGGGCGCGAATTGCGATCGGCAGAACGCCTTTCACGGACCGGACGGCGCCGGTGAGCGCGAGTTCACCGACGAGAACGAAGTTATCGAGTCTTTCGGTTTCGATCTGTTCGCTGGCGGCGAGCATGCCGATGGCGATGGGCAGGTCGAAACTGGGGCCTTCCTTTTTGACGTCGGCGGGCGCGAGGTTGATGGTGGTGCGCCCCATGGGAAACTTGAAACCGGAATTGCTGAGTGCGGTTGTGACCCGATCGCGCGATTCTTTCACCGCCGTATCAGGCAACCCCACAATCACGATCAATGTCTCTCCCCAGCCTGCATTTACCTCCACTTCGACCGGGTAAGCCTCGATCCCATTTACCGCCGCCGAACAAACCCTGGATAGCACGGCGAGATTTTTGAGTAAGCCGTTCGAAAAGCGCAATTCCAATCTGCGCGGGATCGAACCTCATTTATCTCAAGACGTCTCACGGGCGGGCCATATTTCCTGGGCACACCCGAAAATGACACGCTCCGAACGGGCGTTATGGACTCGCCTCACTGTGAGCCGTGGAATCCTTTGCCACTTCGGGGCTCGAAGCAGCAATGCTTGCTCGGAGAAAGCTGAGGACATCCAGAAGGTTCAACTCGCCGGATGTCGCAATTGCCATCTGCCGAGTTTTCTGCGTTTTGGAAAGGTCGGTGCCTTTTTGGTATATCAAACAACCAACGAACTCGTCGCGACCGACAACGTCGGATGAAAACATCTCCGTCTTCATGTAGGCGGTATGGTCACCGTAAATGACGAGTGTTGTTCCTTCCGGAAGATCTTTGACAAAGCTAGTGAGGCAATTGTCCAGGTAGCGCAAAGAATTGAAATAGCGTTCCACTTCATTTTGCGGGTTCGTAAAAATCTCCTGCTCCGTCGCGGAGATATAGGTGTATGGCGTGTGGGTATCCAGAGTAATAAGGAACGCGTAGGCGCGCTCCGTCTCCCTCAACACTGACAGGACCACGCGAAACATCTCGGCATCTCTCGCCCCCAGGAAACTGGATTGAAGGTTTAGCGGCAGCAACTGCTCCTTGAAATAGATTCCGTCGAATTCAAGCCGGTCAATGACTTCCTGCCTGTCGAAAAACTTCCCTGTGTTTCCGTGGAAGAAATGCGTGGACATCCCATGCTTTTTTGCGAAACCCGGCATCGAATTGGTGTACTTGATTCCTTTGATGCGATACGGGTTGTAAGAAGGATATGGTCGCGTGAACGTCGTCGCAGCGAAATCCATGTCGCAACTGCCGTTGTTGTGAAACGAGCGTATCCGGAAAAACATGCTCTGGTTTTTCAACCCATGGAGGAAGGGCATCACCAGAGTATCCCGATACTTGGCCGAAATGGCTGCCGTCCCCACTGTTTCGAGCTGAACAATGACGAGATGATTCTTGATCTGAATCGGATCTTCCACCGGCGTGATGCTGTCGTATTTTTCCTCAAACAACTTGTACACCTCTGGAGCCAGCTGCGTGGATCGACCGAACACAGATATTTCAAACAACCACGGAAGGGTGTAGCCGTATGCATACACGCAACGAGGCGCCTGCGCGTTCACCCTGAAGAAGTCGAAACTTGAGAATTGAAGGAGAATGACAAAGAAAAGATAGGCCCCGATGAAAAATCCTAAAACGATTCGTTTTACCATTTGGGAAAAAACCGGTCGCCCGGAGCGTATCAGAAGGAAACACTTCAAAAGCATGGTAACGGTTGTCACCAAGATGGCCCCCCAGGCCAGCACTCTCCCGGAATACGCCACGACATCCAATCCTTCGCGCCATTGCCCGAAAATAGTGATGGGCATGAGTGGCCGCGGAAAATGCTGCGCGTAGGTCGCCACGCACGCGAAGAACCAAACGTTCAATATATTCAGGGGAATCAGCACCCGGCGCGGCAACAGTAGGCACAGTCCGCATCCGGCAATAATGTCCATGAAAAAGCGGATGCTTTGAATCAACACCGGGTTTGTGGTTTCCGGTGGAACCTTGAAACCCAATCCCTGTGCCCAAAACAATTCTGCGGCCCATATGACCCCACAAAGCAGGCGAAGCGTCAGCGCACGTGCATTCAGTTGAAACGCATCCTGTAACTTTTCCAGAATGCTGCGACTCACAGCCAACTTCGGATCTTTCGAAATTTCCATATCGCGTTATTCCGGTTTTGCCCAACGTTTCCAATCCGTAAAGAGCATCTGCTCCGGCAGATAGCCCGGCGCAAGCTCCCGCAGCGGGAAAGGCGCCGGAACACGCATCCTCCCCTGCTCGTCCTTGTGCATCAGCATCGTTGCGATAATCAATCCGCCCCAGCTGGAATCGCCTGAACTGACAATCCCCGTCTCAAACGGCATATTCATGGTCACGGGCGTGAGATAGACGCCGTAGATCGTTCGCATCAGGTCGTTGATTGCAAAGAAATCCTCGCCGCCGTCTTGATCATTTCGATCCGGAAACGCATTCAGCGTTAGCCACACACAATCCCGCTTCCCATACCACGCCATCGCCCACGGCACATCGCTCATCAGCAGTTCCGTTTCGCGAAACAGTTCGGCGGTCTGGTGGATGGCAGGCGGGTAATACGGCGGGTAGGCAACCGGAACCCCGCGCGGCGGCAACAGGGCGAAAAGCAAGGGCAACGACGATGCCGCCACCAGGACGCCTGTCACGACATGCCGCATCGGTTTCACGGGAAATGCAATCTGATCCAGCAGCATGAAAAACAAACTCACGGCATAAACGGTGATCAATGGCACGAGCACAACGAGGTAATTTTCCGAGTTCAAAATCGGCGAATCCTCAGAAATCTGCGTGCGCCCCAGGGCCTGCGCGACAAACAGCACTCCCATCGAAGCGACGAGAAAATACCGCATCCTGCGGATCACTGGATTTCGAAAACCGATCATCCAGCCGACGACAAACAGCGCCAGCGCCCATCCGCCCGCCAGTCCGAAGAATTCGCTTTGGAGGATCACCCGCGCATTGATCAACAGCTTCATCCAGATCGCCCGGGCAGAGTACTGAATATTCGGATCAAGAGATCGGTCCAGCCGATGTTCGGGAAAGAGACTTGCTCCCTTGAACAGATCGAATCCGGCCGTTCCAAACAACGTGCCGCTCACATTCCAGTTCCGGAAAATCCAGGGCAACAGAACCACAGTGAAGGCGCCTGCCATCAACAGGGCCAGCGGAACACGACTGCGTCCCCCGAACAACGCGACAAACACCACAGCCGGCAGAATCAGCCAGCCAAATCCATAACGGGTCAGCGACGCCGCCCCGATCAACAGCCCGACGGCGAGCACCGCACCAAATTCAATCTTCCAGCCACGCTTCGGCTCGGTCACTTCATCCTGCAGCAGCGTCAGTCCCCAAACGATGCCCATGAAAATCAACATGAGGAGAATCGTCGGCAGGCCCGAACTGCTGAACCGCCACAACAACTCGGATCCAAACAGCAACAGCGCGGAAACAAATGCCACCATCGGATCGAACAGTTTTCGAGCCCAACGGTAGGTAAGTGCGATCACGCCCACGAAAAGAAGCTGGTTGAACCAGGCGATCAGGAAATCCGGCTGAAAACGCCAGAACCGCCCGTTGCTGCTCCAGAACGGTTTGGTTCTCGTCATTTCTGGATTGACCGGCAGCACTTTCATCGCACCCGCCAGCACAACGGGATACAGCGGCGCGTTCGAAATGTCGGGATGTCCGCTCTTGATCCTCGCGGGATCGGAAATGGTGTTTGTTCCAACGATGACCTTGCCCGCAGTCGGGCTGTTCCGGTTGCGTTCGGAAATCAGATGCAGGCTGAACGGCCGGATGAACGAGGTGGTGAACCCCTTTCCTTCCGCGATGTTTCGCGCCAGTTGCGCCGAATCCATCGCTTCCTGCGTCCCGAAGTTCTTCGTGACGCGAAGATTGTAAACCAGCAGAAACGCGATCACCACGAGTGGGACGAGCGCATAACGGATGTATTTTGGGCCAATCGCCACGTCCACCTTGTGAATGATATCCTGCAACGCGGGCATTAATAGTTCTCCAGGTTGTAAGTGTGCAGCTTGCGGTGCAATGTTCGCCGGCTGATGCCGATCTTCTTGGCCGCAAGCGTGCGGTTTCCGTTTGTCTCCTTCAATGCGCGAATCAGCAGCTGCTTCTCCGCCTCCTTCACTGTCAGATCGCTCCGGGCCAGCATTCGCTGCGGATCAGCACTGGCACTGGCCGCTCCGGCGCGAACCGACGGCGGAAGATCCCGCGCGGTGATCCGCTCGCCGCGGCACAACACAACGGCGTGTTCAATCGCAGTTCGCAGTTCACGCACATTTCCAGGCCAGTGATAAGCCATCAGCATCTCGATAGCATCCGCAGTGAAATCGGCGACAGGTTTGTTGTTCTCCTTCGCAAACTCTCGCAAAAAAGCCTGTGCCAGCAACGGCACATCGGTCACGCGTTCACGCAACGGCGGCAACCGGATGGGAACGACGTTCAATCGAAAATAAAGGTCTTCACGAAATGTCCCCGCCTTCACCATCGCTTCGAGATCCTTGTTCGTCGCAGCGATCACCCGCACGTCCGCCGTCAGCGTCTTGTTCGAACCGAGCCGTTCATACGTCCGCTCGCCAAGAAACCGCAGCAGCTTGATCTGGATGGTGGCGTCGATTTCCCCGATTTCATCGAGAAACAGCGTGCCGCCCTGGGCCTGTTCGATGCGTCCAATGCGACGTTCGTGAGCGCCGGTAAAGGCGCCTTTCTCGTGTCCGAACAGTTCGCTTTCCAGCAACGTCGGCGGCAAGCCTGCGGGATGCACGGTCACCATCGGCTGCTTCGCCCGTGGGCTCAGTTGATGAATCGCTTTTGCGAACAGCTCCTTGCCCGTGCCGCTTTCTCCCAACAGCAATACAGTGGTGCGCGCCGTCGCGACCTGCTTGACGATCTCGAAAACCTCCTGCATGACCGGCGCTTCGCCGATCACGTTCTCGATGCCGAACTTTTCATCAAGCTGTTTGCGCAGGGAAACATTCTCCACCTCGAGATTCTGATGACGCAACGCTCGCGCAATGCGCATCTCCAGCTCATCGATTTGAAGACGGCCCTTGGCAATGTAGTCGTCGGCGCCGCGTTTCATGGCTTCGACGGCAATCTCCTCGGAACCATACGCCGTCATCAGGATGCAGATCGGCGGCTTGAGAAGCGATTTTGCGCGTGAAATGAGCTTCATGCCGTCTTCGTTCGGCAATCGAAAATCGGTCAGCAGAACATCAAAATGTTCGTGCTCCAGCAGCTCCATCGCAGATCTCGCATCATCCGCCAGATAGACGTCGTAACGATCCTCCAACGCCGCACGCAAACCTTCGCGCGTCGTTTTCTCGTCATCCACGATGAGCAATGTTGGAGTCATGTTCGTCCGGAACGGCGGTCACGCCCGTGCTTGGACCGGCGCATCGTAATGAGAAGGTGTCGCCTCGTAAATCCTTCTTCCGTTTCCCATGGGGTGTGATTAAAAGTGGGTGAGATTAATTCCACATGTTTTCCCACTGGCCGTTTGCACGCAGGACACGGAGGTTGGCGATCCGATCCGCGCTCTCAATCAACCAGGCAGCTCCGGCTTTCTTGAGCCGAGCTTGCAGGATATGCCGGTGCCCAGACTCGATCATCCCTGACCCGATTGGCAATCCGAGCGTCAGCGCTCGGGGGTAATCCAGACATTCAAGGCGGTTGCTCAAGTAACGATGCGCACTTCTCACCGGAGCAATCTCCTCCGGAGTTTCAGCCGGCTCCAGATGCCCGCTCAACGCGTCCATCACGTTCTTGACCGCTCCTCGTTTTAAGCGCTTCTGCTGCGTTCGACGCCATGAGTCCGGCGCCTGCTTCCGGCACGTCTGAGCCGCTTCTCCCAAATACTCGCTCACATGAAAGAAGTCGCAGAGGAATGTTCCCTGAAGCCCGAAAACTTCATGCGTCTGAAGTCGAATCCACTCGGCGCCATCTCCCACCGCATGCACCTGGCTGTTGAGTCCCCAACCGGCACTGCGGGCACAGTGGCCCCATCGACGGCCCACTTCATCCACTCCAGCAAAGGTCGCGGCATATTTCGTATCAGCTTTGCCCTGGGCTTGCGCGGCACAGAGCCGGATTTCCTTCCAATCCCGCGGCTTCTTGCCCGTTCGTTTTCCGGATTGCACTGTGCAGATCATGCTGCCGTCAGCCTCAGCAATCACGTGCTCGGCCCCCTTGCCTGGCAGTGCGCGGTACGGCTCCTTGTATTCCCGCTCCAGAATCTGCCGTGCCCGCAGTGCCTCCTCCAGCGTAGTGTTCCGCACCGCGCTGAAACCAATTTCAAAACCATAGTGTTCCTTTACCCGCGCGGCCGCGTGCTGGAAGGAATGTTCACAGCCAAAATCAGTCAGCACCCGCTTCAGCCGCGCAGACCGTCCTTTCGTAGTGACGCCAATGGCCGCTCCCAGCATGCGCACATAGGATTTTTGGTCCGTCTTCCAGACACGTTCGGTGACGATCACCAGTCCAAACACGCACCACCACTTCAGCGTTTTTTTTTTACGTGCGCGAGCCGAGGGATGCTCTTCTTTGAATTGTTTGACCAACCGTTCTTCTGCTCCGGCTGCCCACGCTCCCATGGTCGTATTGCCCAGACGACGCATTTCTTCGACCAGCAGATTTTCAATTTCATCCGCACTCTTGATCGGCCCCTCCGCACTGGAGCTGATCTCCAGAATCGTTTGGAAGCGCTCCATCATTTCCGGGCGCGCACGAAGCTGTTCCATCAACTTCATTTCTTGCGCCGTCAGCTCCAGAGACTTTGTCTTCTTGTTCTTCATCCCCACTGTAAATAGCAATGTGGCTAAATTTGTACACTTTATTCTTCAACAATTCCTCCCTTTTCTCACCCACTTTTAATCACACCCTG
>Ga0065721_10048854_pt1 | contig 70448 bp, 66 predicted proteins | sample Mesricmetagenome_FD_59108 | JGI IMG/M metagenome (GOLD analysis project Ga0065721, IMG submission 59108) | Mesophilic microbial community from rice straw/compost enrichment Sample: eDNA_1 v2 (version 2) | ecosystem: Engineered > Solid waste > Grass > Composting > Bioreactor | place: USA: Davis... | reverse complement strand
CCGGGCGATCGCCACCCTCTGCTGCTCTCCCCCGGACAGCTGGGCCGGCAGGCTGCCCGCCTTATGCTTCAGTCCGACGAGCTCAAGCACCTCCATCGTACGGCGGCGAATGAGCCGGCGCGGCGTCTCGATGACTTCCATCGCGAACGCCACGTTCTCGAACGCCGTCATCTTCGGGAGCAGCTTGTAGTCTTGGAAAATGACCCCGATGTTGCGCCTGACGTACGGAATTTTGCGATGCTTCAGCTTTCCTATATTAAAGCCGTTAACCGAGATCTGCCCCTTCGACGGGTACTCCTCCCGGTAGATCAGCTTCATGAAGGTGGATTTACCCGCGCCGGACGGACCCACGATGTAAACGAATTCGTTCCGATCGATCACGACGTTGATGCCTTGAAGAGCCGTCGTGCCGTCTGCATAGGTCTTCCAGATGTCCTGCATTTCGATCACGGTATCACTTCCTGTTAAGATTCAGACTTTAGATACTTCGACATCATGCCCGATTTTCCTCTCTTTGTCGATCAATTGCCCGGGAAATCTGTCGAAGTTTCCTGCTCCGGGCCTTGCCGCGCTTGGGCTTCCGTTGTTTGTTTAGAAATTTTTAATTTTTGGCAAGAACGAATCGGGGAAATCGAAGTATAACTGATTAGAAACATTTTACAGACGCGCGCATCGTCATTCCCGGCGCTGCGGCGGGTAGAAAACGGCGATCCCGCAGACGCTGTAGGTAAGGGAAATCATCGATTCGACGGATAGCAATGGCAAGGGGAGGGTCCGAAGGATGAAAAAGTTAGGATTGATTGTTCTTATCGCGATTTTCTTGCTGATCGGGGCCGGCGTCGGAAGCGCGATGAGCTACGGAAGCGACGAGACGCTGCCGGAAGGCTTCAGCGTGGGCGGGCTTGACTTGGGAGGAAGAACTCCGGAGGCGGCCTTGGAAACGATTCGGGCGCGAATCTCCGAAGCGCAGGCCGTGCAGGTGTCGCTTGATCCGAACAGCCTCGGCGGCCCGGTCAAAGCAGTTGCCGCCGAAGGAACGAGCGCAAGCGCGGGCGTTCCGGCTGTGACTCTCGGGGAGCTCGGCTTAAGTATTACGGCGGACGCGGCAGTCAAAGCGATCGAGCGCCATCTCGATTACTCTTGGTGGGAAAGGGCCAAGCTGCGCGCGTACGGCGAACGGGGCGCTGCCTACGGCATCGACGCGACATGGGATTCGGAGCGGCTGGAGCAAGCCGCTAAGCAGGCTTGGGGAGATCTGATTCAGGAAGAGGGGGCCGATGCGAGCCGAACGATCGACGAACGGGACAATGTCGTCTACACGCCCGAGAAGCTTGGCCGAAGAATCGAGCTGGGTCCCGCGATCGAAGCGATCCGGAAGCTGACCCCGTCCTCGTTGACAGAAGCGGCCGGTGAAGCGCGGCTCGTGCCGGCCGGAATCGTGGAGACGCCTCCGGAGATTACCGTCGCCAAGCTGAAGGAGGATGGGCTCGAACGCAAAATCGTCGAGTTCACGACGTCGTTCTCCACGAGCGGCGAAGGACGCTCGCACAACGTCACCGCGGCGGCCCTGGCGCTTAACGACACGCTGCTGCAGCCCGGGGAAGTATTCGAATACGGCAAAATCGTCTCCAAGGCGGAGAAGGAATACGGCTATATGGAAGCCCCTGTCATTCTGCGGGGCAAGCTGACGCCGGGCATCGGCGGCGGCATCTGCCAGGTGTCCAGCACGCTGTACAACGCCGCGCTGCTGGCCGGACTCGAGATCGTCGAACGCCGCAACCACTCGCTGCCGGTCAGCTACTTGCCGCGCGGGCTCGACGCCACGTTCGCGGACGGCTACGTCAACTTCAAGTTCCGCAACTCGACCGGCAAGCAGTTGCTCATCCGCACCGTCGTAGCCGACAAGACGGTTACGGTCAAGCTGTTCGGAACGATGGACGAAAAGGTGATCTACAAGACGGAAACCGCTCAATTGAAGGTGAATCCGCCGAAAACGGTCTACGTCGCCGACCCGAAGGTCGCGCTCGGCAAGCAGACGCTGCTGCAGAAAGGCGAGAACGGCTATGTCGTCGAGGCTTTCCTGGTGAAGCAAGTGGACGGCAAATTCGCGGAGCGCAAAAAGCTGTCCAAGGACACGTACCGCGCGCAGGACACGCTCATCGCCGTGCACCCGGACGATCCGCGGCTGCTGCCTCCGGGCGCCGGTCAAGCTCCGGGCGAATCGGGATCCGGCTCGGGTTCTGGATCGGCTCCGGACGCTCCGGCACCGAACGAGACCCCGATTCCCGGCGACGGCATCGAGGACGGCATTCTCGTGGAGTCGGTGTGAGCGTACCTCGCCCGCTCCGGGAACGGGAACCGGAAATTCCCGGACCTCTACTTGTCACCAGGAAATATGACGCCTTTCATCATGATCATAACAAAGCCCTCCGTTGCTTATCCCTGGGGAAGCTCGACACGGGCTTCCTCTTTTGCAGACTGCAAACACGCTTCGATGACTTTCATGTTGGCAACGGCATCCATCGGATCAAAGGCAAGCGGCTCTGCGTTCAGAATGCTCCGGGCAAACCTGTCGACCTGCAGGCGATAGGTGTTCAAGGCTTCCGCCTGTTCTTCCCTCCGCTCGCCCTTCACCGTAATGAAGTAATTCGCGGTCAAACCCGGCCATGGAAGGAAGGCATCCGGGATATCGATTCGCCCATCCGTGCCGATGATTTCCACCGTGTCGCGGAATTCGGCCCTCATCCCGCACTGGAAGGTCATGTTCAGCCCGTCGCCGAATTCCAGCAGCCCGGCCGCCATCAAGTCGACATCGCCATAATCCGGAGAAACCAGCGAACGAACGGTTGCGGCCTTTGGCTCCCGGCCGAGCAGCAGCCTGCCGGCGCTGATTAAATAGCATCCGACGTCGTACAGGGCCCCTCCACCCATGTCGGCTTTCAACCGGATGTTATCCGAAGCGGGACCGATATTGAACGTGAACGTGCCTTGCAAACCCCGCAGCTCGCCGATTTCGCCGGAACGGATGATCTCGCGTATCCGTTCATAGCGCGGATGATAACGGTACATGAACGCTTCGGCAAGCTTGACGCCGTGCTTCCCGCAGGCATCGACCATTTGCTCCGCTTCGCGGACGTTCAAACTGAGCGGCTTTTCGCAGAGAATATGCTTGCCTGCTTCCGCCGCGCGGATCGTCCATTCGTAGTGCATGTGGTTGGGCAGCGGGATATACACCGCGTCGATGCTGTCGTCCGCCAGCAGCGCTTCGTAACTGCCGTAAGCCTGAGGAATGCCGAGAGACTCCGCAGTCCGCCCGGCTTTGGACTCATCCCGGCTGGCAATGGCCGCTACCTCTCCAAGCTCGGATTGCCGGATGGCCGGAATGATGTCGTTTACCGCGATTTGAGCGCATCCCAAAATGCCCCAGCGAAGCTTCTTCATGCGTTCTCCCCCTGAATTTCCTAGACGGAATGTTATCGCTTGATCGAAGCGATTTCTTCGTAATGGGTAACTTTCATTTCTTCGGCCAGAAACTCCGACAGGTTGGCGATGAATTGTTTTGTGTAAGGCCGTCCTCGTTCTCGACGTTCGGGATCATGCTTTTCAGCGCTTCCCTCCATCTCCGTCAGACCGGTTTACTGTTGAATGGCATGCTGCAGGACTTCCTCGGACGGGATGTCGTCTCCGTTCAGTTCTCCCGTGATCCGGCCGTCCTTAAGCACGATGATGCGGTCGCAAATCGCCATGAGCTCGGTGAGTTCCGAAGAGATCAGAATAAAGCTGTTCCCTTGATCGGCCAACCGTCGGATCATGTCGATAATCTCGCCTTTGGCCCCAATGTCGATGCCGGCGGTCGGCTCGTCCATCATCAGCACTTTCGGCCCGGTTTCCAGCCATTTGGCGATGACGACTTTCTGCTGGTTTCCTCCGGACAAGAGGGAGATGACTTTGTTGCTGTTGTCTGTTTTTATGGCAAGTTCACCGATTTTGGATTGAACGATATTTTCCACGCGTTTTTTGTCCAAGCCCAGACCCTTCTTCAACTTGTCCACGACGGGCAAGATCATGTTGTCCTTGACCGTGTGGATCAAGACAAGGCCTTGTCTTCTCCGGTCTTCGGGGATCAAGGCGATGCCGGCATCGATGGCGTCTTTCACGTTCCGGATTTTAACGGGCTTATGATCCACGATAATATCTCCGCTTTTCGCGGGGTTGATGCCGAAGATCGCTTCGGCGATTTCCGTTCTTCCGGAACCCATCAATCCGGCGAAACCGAGCACTTCGCCTTTCTTCAGCTCAAAACTGACGTCCTTCAGTTTGTCGTTAATGTGCAGGTGTTTGACTTCCAAAACGTTGGCGTTTGACGGTTTTCTCTCCCGGTGCATTCTTTTGAACGCCTTTTCGACCGTCGTGCTGCCGAGCATGTGATGGATGATGGAGTCCATGCTGAAGTTCCGGGTGTCGTCCGTGATGATATGCTGGCCGTCTCTCATGATGGTGATGGAGTCCGTGATCTGAAAAATCTCATGCATCCGATGGGAAATGTAGACCATCGTGACGCCTCTGGCCTTGAGTTTCCTGACGATGCCGAACAGGATTTGGGTCTCCGTTTCCGTAAGCGACGCCGTCGGTTCATCCAAGACCAGTATCTTGGCATCCTGGGACAAAGCTTTCGCGATTTCGACCAGCTGGCAATACCCTACGCCAAGAGTGTTGACGACCCGGGAAGGATCCAGGTCGATTTCGAATTCGCGAAGCAGTTCTGCCGCTTTTTTCTCCATTTGGCGGTTGTTGATGATGGGTAAGCCTTTGGCTTTCGGCTTTTGGTTCAGGAAGATGTTTTCCGCCACCGTCATCGTCGGGACCAGGCTGAGTTCCTGGAAGATCATGCGGATCCCGTAACGGCTGGAATCCTGCGCGGAATCGAACTTCACCGGTTCACCGCCGATCCGGATCGTTCCTGAGTCCGCCGTATATACTCCGGTCAGAATTTTCATCATGGTGGACTTCCCGGCGCCGTTGCCGCCCACCAGCGCATGCACTTCGCCCTTCTTGATTTTCAAACCTACGCTCTTCAAAACCTTGACGCCGTTGAACGATTTGTTGATGCCGTCCATCTCGAGAATATACTCGCTCATATCGTTCACCTCTTAAATGCGCTACCCCGAGTGGCAAGCATGCTCAGCGTAACGAACAGAATGATGATCCCGCCGCGCACCATCATTTGCTGGCTGACGCTCAGGCCGCCGATGATCAGCCCGTTGTTGATCACGCCCATCAGCAAGGAACCGACCACGGATCCGATGACCGTGCCTACGCCGCCGGCCATGCTGGTGCCGCCGAGAATGACGGCCGCTATAACGGAAAGTTCGTCGCCTTCCCCGAACGTGTACCGTGCGGTCTGCACCCGCCCTGCATAAAGCATGCCGGCGAATGCGGCCGCAATGCCGGAAAGCGCGAATACCGCCATGGTGGTACGGGCTACGTTGATACCGGTGTATTTCGCCGAGGTTTCATTGCCCCCGGTCGCCAGAACTTTTTTGCCGAAAGGAAGCTTAGTCAAAGCAAAATAGCCGATGGCCGCCACGATTAACGTCCAGACGAACAGAATCGGAATCGGGCCGATCGTTCCCAGGCCGAATATTTGCGTATACGTTTCGTTCGTAATCGGTACTGCCGAAGTGTTCGTTGCCCACATAGCCGCGCCCTTGACGAGACTAAGCGTTCCGAGGGTGACCAGAAACGCGGGGATCCTGATTTTGGCCACGAAGAACCCGTTGAACAAACCGATTACCGCGCCCGTCACCAGGCCGGATCCGATGGCCAGGAACATGTTGTCCGTGCTCTGCAGGACGAGAGCGGTGACTAGCGATGACAATGCCACGATGGAACCGATGGAAAGGTCGATTTGTCCGGCCGCAATGACGAAGGTACTGGCCACGGCCATGATGGATATCATCGCCGTTTGCCGGGTGATGTTGAGAATGTTGTTGGCGGAGAAAAATTTCTCGCCGTGCCACAGGGCGAAAATCAGCAGAACGATCACGAAAATGATGTAAACCATGTAATTGCTGAAGTTGAATTTCACTTTCGCCCCCTGCGGAATGCCAAGCAGCGATCGGTTGTTTTGCATGTGTCACACCCCGTGTATGGTTCGATTTCCAATCTTTGAAGCAGAGCCCCCGTTAAGCGGCTTACGCCGCTTAACGAAGCCGGAAGCTTATCGTTTACTTGTTTTTGTTGACGACATCCACGATTTCCTTAGGAGCGTCTTTATGGTATGCCGTCTCGAACGCTTCAAGCACGTTCGATTTCACGACCGGAAGGGCCGGCGGGCAAATATAGGACGGAGCTTCTTTGCCGAGCAGGGCATAAGCGGCCGCCATCGCTTCCGCAACGCCTTGGTCGTAGGAACGGGCGGTCGTCGTGCCGCGGATGAATCCGTCTTCCGCGATCATGCGGGCCGTATTGAGACCCAAATCGACCGTCGTGAGAATGACGTCGTTCTTGCCGATGGACTTCGCCGAAGCGATAATGCTTTCAGCCGGCACGTCCCAGCTGGCATAGACGCCTTTCAGATCCGGATAACGGGCGAACAGACCGTCCGCCACTTCGCCGACTTTGTTCGGGTCCGCGAATCCGGACTCGGCAACCAGCTTGATGTCCGGGTACTTCTGAATCGTTTCTTTGAAACCGCGGTCGCGTTCGTTGGTGACGAAGAATACCGCATCGTAGTACACCATGGCGACTTCGCCTTTGTAACCGATTTGCTGAGCCATGATTTCGGCTGCCGCTTTGCCGTTGCCGTAGCTGTCCGAGTTGATCAGGCTCGTATATTCGCCCGGTTTGAAACCGGCCGGAACGTTTTCCATGAACACCAGCTTGGTTCCCGCTTTTTGCACTTCGCGGAACGCGGAAGAGGTCGCATCCGGGTCGACGGGCATCGCGATCATGACACTCGGCTTCAGCGCCATCGTGCTTTCGATCTGGCCGATCATCGTTTGGGCATTAAAGTTGGCGTCCGTGGTGGAAACCACTTTTACCCCGAGATCTTGCAAGGTTTTCTTCGCGGCTGCGAGCTTGATCTGGTTATGATCATTGCTTTGCATGTGGTAAACGAAAGCAGCCGTGAAATTGCCGTCTTTCAGTTTCTGCTTCTCTTCGTCCGTCAGGGTGAGGACGGAAGGCAGCTCCGCCTTCTCGCCGTTAGGACCAACGCCTTCAACCGAGGTCGGGTTGAGGTTGACTTCCTGCCCGGCAGGCGCGTTTCCAGAAGCGGCTGGGCTGCCGCCTTCGGAAGCGGTCGGCGCCGAGGATTCCCCGCCATCGCCCGATTTGCTGGATCCGCATGCAGCGAGCACGAACACGAGTAACGCCGTCAAGCATACTGCCGACAATTTCCTGAACATCGTTCTTTTCCCCCAATAAATAATTGATTTTTTGTGAAGCTGACGCCAATAGAGCGCTTACATCGGGCCATGAATGGGTTGCCCGACCGGGCAACCTCCCTTCACTTCAGCGAAGCCAGTTTGGAACGCAGGAAGTCGATGGACGTTTGGGCATACCAATCGGGATCCGCTTTTCTCGTATGGAATCCGACTTCCATGGTAAGGTAGCCTTGATATTCGATTTCATTAAGGGCTTTCAGAACCGTGTCGAAGTTACCGTAGCCTTGCCCCGGAGGCAAACGATCGTTATCGGAAATGTGGACGTGGTGCAACTTGTCTTTCATCCGGTAAACATAGTCGCTCGGCACTTCGTTCCGGTACAGCGCATGGATCGTATCGAACATCACTTTGACGTTGGATTCGCCGGTTTCTTCGGCCAGTTGGAGCGCATCGTCCGCGGTTTCGATCAGATTGCTGTCAACCGGAGTGGGCTCGACAACCATCGTGATGCCGAGTTCTTTCGCGTAACGCGCGACTTCGGCCAGGCCTTCCCTGCTGTAGTTCCAGGCGTCTTTCTGCGGCATTCCGAACGAGGCCCACCCGGCAACCCAGATGACCGTGGGACACTCCCACTCATGAGCCAGGCGTACGACGTCCTTGTAGTGCTTGACCGCGAATTCGCGCTCCTCTTTGATCAACGAGCTCGGGTTGTTGCCCGATCCGCCGCCCGGAGCCGGAAGCATGGACGAAACGGCCAGGTTGTTCTTTTTCAAATGTTGAAGTATAAATTTGCGCCGTTCCGGCGAGACATGGTCAGGCCATGCGTGCGGATTCGCGCAGCCGATCTCGATTCCGTCGTAGCCCATGGAGGCGAGCCGTTCGATCACGACTTCCAGCGGATAAGAAGGCACCCAAACCGGAAAACTGCTGTATGCCCAAGTATTGAATGAGATTTTCATGCGTGGCACCCCTATTTAGCCGTTTTTTTGAATGTTGGACTGGAAAAACTCGTTCAGGTCGATGCGCTCTCCTCCCCTTCTGGTCGACTCGACGGCGGCCAGCACCAGGTTCAAGCTGCGCATGTTGTCCTCGCCGTACGTTTCCGGCTGCCGGCCTTCCTTGATTGATGACGTGAATTCCTTAAGCGTGCCGTATCTTTCTTCCGCTTCCACGTTATCGAGCGGAACTTCGAGAATATCGTTCGCTCTCTCGATGGCTCCTTTGTAGAATACGGTGTCGCCGATCACGTTCTCGTGCGGATAAATCAAGACGCGGTTGTCATCCCAATAAAGCGATGCGTAAGTACCGTGAACTTCCCAGGATCCGTCCCATTGCGTATGCGGGCGGCGGGCCACCCAAGAACCCGTGTAAGAAACCATCGTGCCATCCTTGGATTCGAACTCGACGAAGGCCGAAGCATTGCCCTTGAAGTACGACCAGCTCGGGTTGAAGCTCCGGGCGCGGACGTAATCCGGCTCCAGGCCGAAAATGCCGCGGATATAGTCGAAATGGTGAATGGATTGGTCCACGATCAACGGCTCATCCATTTCAGCGCGGAAGCCCGTGAACATCGGCGCTTTTCTGTAACGGCCGTAAAGGGTTTCGATCTTCCCGACCGCGCCTTGCTGGATCAAACGCCGAACGGTACGCGGGCCTCTCTTGAACCGGTGGCTTTGCGTGATCATGACGTACAAGCCCTTCTCTTTCGCTTTGCGGACGATCCGGTCTGCTCCGGCCAGCGTATCCGCGATCGGCTTCTCGACCATGCAGTGGAGACCGGCTTCGAGCGCTTCAAGCGCCACGGATTCGTGGAACGGGGGAGGCGTGACCACCAGGGCGGCGTCTGCTTCCACGTGTTTCAGCGCTTCTTGGAAATTCGTGAATCTGCGCTCTTTCGGTAGTCCGACTTCGTCGCCGACTCTGTGCAAGGTTTGTTCGTTCAGGTCTACAAGCGCCACCAATTCCGTATAAGGAGATTCATTCAGGACGCTTGTCCATCCGCCGCCCCAGAATCCGGCTCCGATTTGAATCACTCTCATCATGTTCAACACTCCGTTTCCGATTTTATTTGTTTTTTTAATGAACTGCAGGTTGGCATTGAAATGAATGTGAGAACGTTCTCATTTCAGTTTAAAGTCAACCCCCGTTTGGGGTCTTCTCCACGGTTCTCACATCATGACCACCGCCTTTCAATCGGCTGACCGCATGACCCCCGGACGACCAACTGCGTGGAAAGCACGATTTTGGGATCCGAACCGTCCTGCATTCCGACACCGTTGATCAAATCTAGAAGCCAATTCGCCGTAATGCTGGCAATGTTGAACGGGTTTTGCCTGACCACGGTCAAAGGAGGCTCCAGCAGCGGCGCCAGGTCGAAGTCGTCCCACCCGATGATCGCCACGTCCTTCGGGATTTCCAGACCCAAGTCCTTGATCGCGAGCAACGCGCCGAACGTCAATAGGTTGTTCAAGGCCAGAATCGCGGTCGGCTTCTTCCTGTTTTTCGTCAGCATCGTGATCGTTTTGTTATAACCTTCCTTCACCTCTCCAACCTGGATATCCGTAAGGTCTTGATCCAAAATGAACGATTCTGTAAAGGGGAGGTTATGATGGTCCAACGCTTTCTTGTACCCCTCCACGCGCTTGCTCAGCGTGCTGATCGTCGTACCGATAATCCCGATCCTGGTGTGCCCCAGCCGGATCAAATGGCTGGTCGCTTCATACGCGCCTCCGAAATTGTCCGACGTGACCGTCGGCAGCTCCAAACCGGGCACCTCGCGGTCCAGAATAATCGTAGGGATGCTCCCGTTATAAACCCGGTGGGTTTCCTCTTTCGACATCTCGGTGCCCTTCAGGACACTGGCGATGATGAGGCCGTCGATCCGTTTCTCGTACAACGTTTTAAGATAGGTGATTTCCCTGTCCAGATCTTCATCCGTATTGCAGATGATCATGTTATAGCCTTGCTTCATCAAATGCTCTTCTAAAGCTCTTGCAATGGTGCTGTAAAACGGGTTGGCGATATTCGCGATCAGCAAGCCGACCGTATAGGTGTTTTTCTTTTTCATGCTTTGCGCGATTGCATTGGGAATGTAATTCAGTTTTTCAGCGGCTTCCAGAACGGCTTTGATCGTCTTTTGGGATGCGCTGCCGTATCCCCCGAGCACTCTCCCCGCTGTTGCGGTAGAAACTCCTGCCAAATTAGCGACATCCCGGATGGTATATTCCTTGTTTAAAGCTCCTTCCACACTTTCAACTCCTATGCCCTAACACCATTCGAACGGACAAGCTGAAACCGCGAACTTTAGCAGCGTTTTCAAAATGGCTTTCAAAATTGATAACGTTCTCTTTTTTGAATAAAAAAATGATTTGAAACTTGGATATTAATGCAACTGAACGGGCAATTATTGCTGACTGGTATGACGTGTGTGCTTTCATGAGGATTGAGAACGTTCTCTTTCTAATGCCTATAATATTTCGTGAAGTATGCAAAGTCAAGTGATTTCCGAAAAATGATTTAGGGGAAATATCTGGAATCCGTTCAGGAGCCGCAAGATCCCCGGACAATCAGCTGCGTGGCGAGCACGACTTTTCGATTTCTGTCGGCCTCATCCTGAGCCGGTTCATCCATCATTTGAAGCAACCGGCTGGAAGCGATGGCGGCGATGTCGCCGGTCGATTGATTAACCACCGTAATCGGGGGATTCATGACAGTGGCCAGCTCAAAATCATCCCAGCCGATAAATGCGACATCGTCCGGGATTTTCAAACCCAACTCGCGGATGGCTTGCAAGGCGCCGAAGGTTAACAAATTATTTAATGCCAGGATGGCCGTCACTTTCGTTTTCGAGGAGGTCAGCATGTGGATCGCGATTTCTTTGCCTTCCCTTACGTCCCCTGCCTGGAGGTTGGGAACACCCTTGTTCGCGATCAGATCCTGATCCAGCGGAATTCCGTTATCCGTCAAAGCCTTCTTATAGCCGTCGACCCTTTGGTACAAAGTGCTGATTGTCGTTCCAATGACTCCAATTCGTTTGTGACCCAGCCGGATCAAGTGGCTCGTCGCGTCGTAAGCGCCTCTGAAATTATCGGAAGTGACCGTCGGGAGGGATAACCCCGCTATTTCACGGTCTATGATCAGGGTCGGGATTTTACCGTCATACATCCGGCCGATTTCTTCGGAAATCTTCTCATTTCCTTTGAAAGCGGTGGCGATCATCAATCCGTCTATTCGCTTCTCATAGAGGGTTTTGATATAGGAAATTTCTTTGTCCAGATCTTCATCCGTATTGCAGATAATGACATGGTATCCATGCTTGGCCAAATGTTCCTCAGTGGCTTTGGCGATCGTGCTGAAATAAGGATTGCAAATGTTCGCCACGATCAAGCCGACTGTATTCGTATTTCTCTTTTTCATGCTTTGCGCGATCGCGTTGGGAATGTAGTTCAGCTTTTGAGCCGCTTCCATCACAGACCTGGCGGTTTTGCTAGAAACGCTCCCATAACCGCCGAGCACGCGTCCGGCCGTGGCAGTCGATACTCCAGCGAGGATCGCGACATCTTTGATGGTGTATTCCTTCTTGTCGTTATTAACCATGAAAAATCCTCCGGTCTGCCGAGTCGTCTATTCTAGTATTATAACGTATTTTCATCTTAAAAATAGCAAGAGACCGGCCAGACGTTGAATCATTATGTTCAGAACGTACGGATCGCCAAATACTGCCGCATTCTCGCGACGACCGACAAATCGGTGCAGCAGACGGCCAACGAGGTCGGCTACAGCGACATGAAGTTTTTCCACAGCCTGTTCCGGAAAATTACGGGCAGCTCTCCGCAGCAGTACCGCCGCCTTCAGGCTTAGGTGAAGGTGCGCTAAAAAGCGGTTCTCGCGTCAGGCCAGAATCGCTTTTACGTAATCGGCAACGCGAGTATAAAATGGCGAAGTCGGATCTATCCGTCCGATGACGACGGCGTCCCTTGCGTGGAGATCAACCGATTTGGCATGATCCGGCAGCGCAACGCCCTCCAGAACGGAAATTTCCGAGTGACCGGCCACTCTCCACGGAGTGGTATCACATCTGAACCGGTTGGAGCGGGGACCTCGAACGGGGTGTTCTTCACTTTCGTTGTAATGGGAACGATAAATGCGAGCTTGGAATTCGAGAACGACCGAATAAACCCATCCGAAAGAACGATTGCAGCCCGATATGCGGCCTGCTCATTCCCGACTTTGGGCAGCAGCTTCAGCCAAACGATCGAGCCCCGCACCACTTCGCCTTGGATGCTCATTCGAAATTTTCATCCCCCACAGGCTCCCAGTCTTCTTTATGTCCCTCCGTATCCGGAGTCACTTGAGCAGCCAATTCCAAATACAAGGCTCTCAGGCGCTCCTGCTCCGATAAGCCGGATTCTCGCTTCGGACGCAGCACGACTTCGGAAGGGATTCGAATGCCGACACTATTCCCCCATTTTCCTAACGTTCCCCGTCCTATTGGTGCATCGAGTACCGTCATTTGTTCCACGCCCTTGTTATAAGGTTTTGCGTGACAAAAGAAGACCTCATCCCGGATGCGGACAGGTTGCGATCTCGCGTGCTGGGCATCTTCTGTCCCGTCCTTCTTACGTTCAGTGCTTTCCGAGTTGCTCCACTTCAGTTAACGGAATTTCTAGGGTGTCCGCCACTTGTTGCGGAGTAAAACCTTTGGCGAGCATCCGACGGACGATCGCTGCCCGTTCTTCGGCTTTCCCTTCGACTTTGCCTTCTGCCTTCCCCTTTTCCAAGCCTTCCTTGATTCCGTCCTCGTATCCCCAGCGCCTCCATGCAGGCATCAGTTCCATCAATTTCACCCTTTCCTTCGGATGGTCTTAAGCCGAACGCATTTCTCTTTTCTCCATTTCATTGTATCCCGTTTTGACCAAGAGCGCAGCAGCCACCGGGTTCTCCGAAGCGATAAACCGTCTCCAATCCAACGTTCTCAGCTCGACTTTCAGAAACTTGAAACGGACGATCTCGTGATCGGGAATGCCCATGACGAACGTATCCGGGTCCTCCGCCCCTTCATCCGCCGTGAAAATGGCAATCGGAATAATGAGCCGGTGCTGATTGCGATGGCGCTCGAACAAGCGGCTGAAGTAAATAAACATCCGTTCATGAAAGTCCTTCTGACGATACGACTGAGGTTCCATATGCACGAGGATGTAGGCGTCGAGCGCTTTATAGCGGGTTTCCAGCAGCAAATCGAGCGTTTTGGCTTCTTCTCCGACGACGTCCACGAGCAGCTCCTGCATCAAAAAGCGGGTATGGCGATGATCCAGCAACGAGCTTAGCTCCGGAAAAAAGAGCTCGATAAACTCCGCGAAAAACGCCTGAAGCAATTTCTTGAGCGCTTCGTCGTGCGGTTTGGCTTTTTTCTCGCTCATCCGTATTCCTCACCTTCTTCGTGGTCCGTTCAAAACAAAACGCCGCCCGCTCCCTCGTTAAAGGGAACAAGCGGCGTGTGCTTCACGGCCGTATCTTTGTATTGACTCCATATTACCGGATACCGGTGCCTGTGAACAGGCCTATTTTTATTGGCTTTTCTGCTCGTACTCCTCGACCCATTGCGCCGTACGGGACAGCTCGGCTTCGGCACGGGCGATGGCTGCTTCCACCTGCGGGGTCGCCGTACCGCCGTAGACGTCGCGGGCGTTGACGACCGCTTCCGGCTGAAGCACGGCGTAGATCCGGTCGTCGAACAAGTCGGAGAACTGCTTGAACTCGTCCAGCGTCAGGTCGAGCAGGAACTTGTTCTGCTGGATGCAATACAGCACCGTCTTGCCGATGACTTCATGCGCTTGGCGGAAAGGCAGACCTTTGCCGACGAGGAAATCGGCGATGTCCGTCGCGTTGGAGAAGTCCTGATCGACGGCGCGGCGCATCCGGTCCTTGCGCACCTTCATCGTCTCGATCATGGAGGCGAACAGTTGGAGAGCTCCCTGAAGCGTCTTGACCGTATCGAACATGCCTTCCTTGTCTTCCTGCATATCTTTGTTGTACGCGAGCGGCAGCGACTTCAGCACGGTCAGCAGGCCAACGAGGTTGCCGTAGACGCGGCCGGTCTTGCCGCGAACGAGCTCGGGCACGTCGGGGTTCTTCTTCTGCGGCATGATGCTGGAGCCGGTGCAGAAGGCGTCGTCGAGCTCGACGAACTGGAACTCGGTGCTCGACCAGAGGATCAGCTCTTCGCTCAGGCGCGACAGGTGCGTCATGATCAGCGAAGCGCCGGCAAGAAACTCGACGATGAAGTCGCGGTCGCTTACGGCGTCGAGGCTGTTCTCATAGACGCGCCCGAAGTTAAGCTGTTCCGCAGTGTAGTGGCGGTCGATCGCGAACGTCGTGCCGGCCAGCGCGCCTGCCCCGAGCGGCAACGCGTCGATTCGCTTGTAGCTGTCCTGCAGACGCTCGATATCGCGGCCGAACATCGACACATAAGCCATCAGGTGATGCGCGAACAGGATCGGCTGCGCCCGCTGAAGATGCGTGTAGCCCGGCACGATCGTGTCGAGGTTCTGCTTGGCTTGTCCGATCAGCGCCGCCTGGAGCTTGCGCAGCATCTCGACGAATTCGACGACGCGCTTGCGCAGATACAGGTGCATGTCGGTCGCTACCTGATCGTTGCGGCTGCGTCCGGTGTGCAGCTTGCCTCCGACCGGGCCGACTTCTTCGATCAGCGCTTTCTCGATGTTCATATGGATATCCTCGTCGGCGATCAGAAACTGCTGCTCGCCGCTGCGGATTTTCTCGCGAACCTTCAACAGGCCGGCCTTGATCGTCTCCACGTCCTCCGCCGGGAGAATGCCGCACTTGCCGAGCATCGTCACGTGCGCCAGGCTGCCCTGAATGTCTTCCTCGGCCAGTTCCTTGTCGAACGTGATCGATGCCGTATATTCTTCCACCAGTTGGTCCGTTTGCTTCGTGAAACGGCCCCCCCACAGCTTGCTCATAATCCGAATACCCCTCTCTTCTGGTAACCCGCTCTGAACGGCAAAAGGGGAGCGCCGCGCGGCGAAGGTGCCTCCCGTCATGGCCCCGCCTCGCGGGGGATGGTTCGGCAGGCTTCGGGCGCGGTTCTCCCTTTTGCACTTTATCGATTAAATGCCGGAAGCTCCGTTGACGCCGGAAGATACCTTCAGGCGCAGAGCGTTCAGGCGGATAAAGCCGGTAGCGTCGCCTTGATCGTACGCTTGCGTAGGATCGGCCTCCATCGTCGCGATGTGCGGGTTGTAGAGGCTGACCGGGCTTTTCAGTCCGGCGGCGATGATGTTGCCCTTGTACAGCTTGAGACGGACGGTGCCCGTCACGTTCTTCTGGCTCTCATTCACGAGCGCTTGGATGGCCAGGCGCTCCGGCGCGAACCAGAAGCCGTTGTACACGAGAGAGCTGTATTTGGAGATCAAGGAATCGCGCAGGTGCATGACGTCGCGATCCATGGTCAGGGACTCGATTTTGCGATGTGCCGTAAATAGGATGCTCCCGCCGGGGGTTTCGTACACGCCGCGGCTCTTCATGCCGACGAAGCGGTTCTCCACCATGTCGACGCGGCCGATGCCGTGCTTGCCGCCAACCTCGTTCAGCTTCTCCATAACCGCGAGCGGATCGAGGCGTTCGCCGTTGATCGCTACGCAGTCGCCTGCTTCGAAGTCAAGCTCGATATACTCGGCTTCGTCCGGAGCTCTCTCCGGGGAGACGCTGAGCACGTACATCTCTTCGACTTCCGGCACGCTCGGATCGAACCACGGATCTTCGAGCATACCGCTCTCGAAGCTGATGTGCAGCAGGTTGCGGTCCGTCGAATACGGCTTGGCGGCCGAAGCCTGAACCGGAATGCCATGCTTCTCGGCATAGGCGATCATCTCGGCGCGGCCCGGGAACGCGGCGCGGAAAGCCTCGTCGCGCCAAGGCGCGATGACCTCGATGTTCGGAGCAAGAGCGGCGGCCGTCAGCTCGAAGCGGACTTGGTCGTTGCCTTTGCCTGTAGCGCCGTGCGCGATGGCTGTTGCGCCTTCGGCAAGGGCGATCTCGACCATGCGCTTGGCGATCAGCGGACGCGCGATGCTCGTGCCGAGCAGGTATTGCCCCTCGTAGAGGGCGCCTGCCTGGAACATCGGGAAGATGAAGTCCTTGGCGAATTCGGCGCGAAGATCGTCGATGTAGACTTTGGACGCGCCGGTCTTGAGGGCTTTCTCCTCAAGGCCGTCCAGTTCGTCCTTCTGGCCGATGTCAGCGGTGAAAGTGATGATCTCGGCGTCGTACGTTTCTTTCAACCACGTCAGGATGACCGAGGTGTCCAGCCCGCCGGAGTAGGCCAGCACGATTTTGTTCTTTGCCATGGAAATTGGAAGCTCCTTTGAACTCGAGTATAGAAGTGCATGATTGATTTCAACATTCGTCCGGCGCGAGCCGTTACGATTAGGGGATCGACGATGCTTGGCTTGAAGCTCCGTGGAGCGTCACCTACATGACCGCGGCCATGATTGCTTTCTGAGCGTGCAGGCGATTCTCGGCTTCGTCGAAAATAACGGAGTTCGGGCCGTCGATGACGCCCTCCGACACTTCCTCGCCGCGGTGAGCAGGCAGGCAGTGCATAAACAGGTAGTCCGGCTTCGCGTATTTCACGAGCTCTTCGTTTACCTGATAGTTCGCGAACGCCTTCTCGCGCTCCTTCTGCTCCTCTTCGAAGCCCATGCTCGCCCATACGTCGGTGTAGACGATGTCCGCGCCTTCGATCGCTTCGCGAGGGTCGCGCAGAATACGCACGCTGCCTCCGGTTTCCTCCGCCGCCTCGATCGAAGACTTGACGGATCTCTCGGACGGATCGTAGCCTTCCGGAGAAGCGCTGGAGAAGTGCATGCCCAGCTTGGCCGCGCCCATCATCAGCGAGTGAAGCACGTTGTTGCCGTCGCCTATGTAGGCAACCTTCAGCCCTTCCAGCTTGCCTTTATGCTCCAAAGCCGTCTGGTAATCCGCCAGCGCCTGGCAAGGGTGGGATTGGTCCGACAGCGCGTTGATGACCGGGATCGTCGCTCCGCGCGCCAGCTCTACGACGTTGCGGTGCCCGAACGTCCGCAGGATCATGCCGTCCAGATACCGGGACATGACTTGAGCGGTGTCGAGAATCGTCTCGCCGCGGCCCATCTGAATGTCGTTGCGGCTCAGGAACAGCGCTTGGCCGCCGAGCTGGTACATGCCGACTTCGAAGGATACGCGCGTGCGCGTAGACGATTTCTCGAAAATCATGCCAAGAGATTTGCCTTTCAGCGGCTGGTACACTTCTCCGGCTTTGTGCTTGCGCTTGATCTCGATCGCGAGATCGAGCAAGTACCGGATTTCTTCCTGCGAGTAGTCCACCAGACCGAGAAAATCGCGGCCTTTCAGTTGTGCTGCAATCTGTTCCAGGTTCGCTGCCGTAGTCAAGGGCAAACCCTCCTTCTCTATTTGCGAAGCCGCGGCAGGCGCCGCAGCTTGTTGGAATTACGAATTGGTCGTCTTTGCAGCTGCCTGCTCCGTAAGCACGGTTGCGATCAGCGCGACCGCCTCGTCGATCTCATCGTGAGTAACGAGCAGGTTCGGCAGCAGCCGAATGACGTTCGGCCCGGCCGGCACGACGAGCAATCCGCGCTTGTGCAGCTCAGCGATCGCTTCGCCCGCAGGAGCGTGGCACAAAATGCCGATCAGCAGCCCTTTGCCGCGCACCTGATCAACGTTCGGCAAGCCCGCAAGCTTCTCCTGAAGCTGGCCGATCAAATATTCGGAAGCCTCGGCCGCCTTGTCGGCGACCTTCTCCTTAAGCATCGTCTCAATCGTAGCGGCGACGACCGCCATCGCGATCGGCGTACCGCCAAATGTCGTCGCGTGAGCGCCCGGTACGAACGCCGGCTTCACATGCGCTTTGGCCAGCATCGCGCCGACGGGGAAACCGCTGCCGATGCCCTTGGCCAAGGTGAAAATGTCCGGCTCAACATCATAATGCTCGTAGGCGAACAGCTTGCCGGTGCGTCCCATACCCGTCTGAACTTCGTCGACGATCAGCAGAATGCCCTGACGATCGCACAGCGCGCGCACTTCTCTCAGGAAGTCCTGATCGACGGGGATAACGCCGCCCTCGGCTTGAACGAGCTCAAGCATGATCGCGGCCGTCTTGTCGTTGATCGCCGCTTCCAGCGCCTTCAGATCGTGCAGAGGCACGTGCACGAAGCCTTCCGGAAGCGGAAGAAAGCCTTCCTTCACCTTGTCTTGCCCGGTCGCGGTCAGCGTGGCGAGCGTGCGTCCGTGGAACGATTGGGTGAAGGTAACGATCTCGTAGCGGTCGCTGCCCTTCAGCTTCTGATGATAACGGCGGGCGAGCTTGATCGCCGCCTCGTTCGCCTCTGCGCCGCTGTTGCAGAAGAACACCGCGTCCGCGCAGCTGTTGTCGACAAGCAGCTTGGCCGCTTTCTCCTGTCCCGGGATATGGAACAGGTTGGAGACGTGCCACAGCTGGTCGAGCTGGCCGATCAACGCGTTCTTGACCGCGTCCGGCACATGGCCGAGATTCGCTACCGCAAGTCCGCTCATGAAATCAAGGTATTCCTTGCCTTGATCGTCCCACAGGCGGCTGCCCTTCCCCTTCACCAAAGTAATGGGGTATCTCGCATAAGTCGAGAACAACGCGCTGTCACTCATACCGATCTCTCCTTTTTTTCACCCGTGTGGCCTTACGCCCTTACGATCCGGGTTCCGATGTCGCCCTCCGCCAGCGCCCGGCTGAGCACCCGCTCCGCCGCGCCGTCCACGATCCGCACTTCCTTGACGTTGCCGTGCAGGCAGCTCATGGCCGCTCTGACCTTCGGAATCATGCCGCCGTAGATTTCGCCGCTGGCGATCATCTCTTCGATGTCCGCGAACGTCACAACGGGCAGCACCTGCTTCTCTCCGTCCACCGTACGCATAATGCCCGGCACGTCGGTCACGACGATCATCGTCTCGACGCCGAGCGAGGAAGCGACCGCGCCTGCAGCCGTATCCGCGTTGATGTTGTACCGCTGTCCGCTCTCGTCGATGCCGATCGGCGCGATGACGGGCAGGTAGCCGAGCCCGATGACGCCTTCGACCAGCGCCGCGTTCACGCCGACGACGTCGCCGACATGGCCGATCTCATCCGCGTTGGCGACCGGCTTGGCGACGATCAGCTTGCCGTCCGTACCGGACAGGCCGAGCGACTGCGCCCCGTTCTGCTGCAGCTTGCGCACGATCTCCTTGTTGATGCGCCCCGCCAGCACCATCTCGACGACGTCGAGCGTCGCTTCGTCGGTGACGCGCAGCCCGTTCACGAACCGGCTCTCGATGCCCAGCTTGCCGAGCGTCTCGTTAATGGCCGGACCGCCTCCATGCACGATAACCGGCTCGACGCCGCTCTCCTGCAAGCTCCGCAAATCTTCGAAAAAAACGTCCGGCAGCGCCGCCAAAGTGCTCCCGCCGCATTTCATCACAAATCGCTGTTTGCCCATGCGCCCGCTCTCCTTACGTCCGATACGCGGCGTTGATGCGCACGTAATCGTACGTCAGATCGCAGCCCCACGCCGTCGCCTTGCCGCTTCCCATGTTGAGGTCTACATGGATGCCGACGGTATCGCCTTTTAAGTATTCCAATGCTATATCTTCGTCGAAAGAAACCGGACGAGACTGCTCCAATACGACGATGTCGCCCAGACGGATGTCGACCGTCGCCACGTTCACCGGCACGCCCGCGCGGCCGACGGCGGCGATGATACGCCCCCAGTTGGCGTCGGCGCCGTATACGGCCGACTTCACTAGGCTGGAGCCGATAATCGTCTTGGCGATCGCCTGCGCCGCATCGTCGCTGTCCGCGCCGACGACCGTCGTCTCGATGAGCTTGGTCGCGCCTTCGCCGTCGCGAGCGATCGCTTTGGCCAGCTCGGTGCAGACGTGCCGCAGCCCATCGACGAATGCCGCGAAGTCGGGATGGGCACGGGTCAACTCGTCATTGTCCGCAAGCCCGCTGGCCATCGCGACGAGCATGTCGTTCGTGCTCGTATCGCCGTCCACCGTAATCATGTTAAAGCTCACGTTCGTCACTTCGCGCAGCACTTCTTGAAGAAGCAGCGAGCCGATTTTGGCGTCGGTCGTCACGAAGCCGAGCATCGTGGCCATGTTCGGATGAATCATTCCCGAGCCTTTGGCCGCGCCCGCGATCGTTACTTGCTTGCCGCCGACCGTCAGCGTCACGCAGCTCGTTTTTTTCACGAGATCGGTCGTCAGAATCGCCTGGCAGAAGTCGTCGGAGCCTTGCTCGTCGCTTCGCAGCCGCCCCGGAAGCTTCTCGATGCCCGCATTGACGCGGTCCATCTTCAGCAATTCGCCGATCACGCCCGTGGACGCCACGGCCACCTGATCCTTGCTCACACCCAGCGCTTCCGCCGCGTTCGCCTGCATCGTGCGAGCGTCCGCTTCCCCCTGCGCTCCCGTGCACGCGTTAGCGTTGCCGCTGTTCACGATGACCGCGCGCAGCACGCCGCCGCTTCCCAGCGCTTCCCGCGTGACGAGCAGCGGGGCCGCCTGGAACAAATTCGTCGTATACACCGCGGCGGCCGAAGCCGGAACCTCGCACGCGATGACTCCCAGATCGTGGCGATCGGTTTTTTTCAAGCCGCAGTGCAGCCCGCCGGCCTTAAAGCCTTTCGGCGTCGTAACGCCTCCGCCTTCCACGATCGCGTAGCTTTGTTTTCCCATGATATTCGGTTCGTTCCTCTCGTCCTCTATTATGGATAAACCGGCGTAAACTGAAGTCCGAGCGTCTCGTCCCAGTTCATGAGCAGGTTCAAGTTCTGGATTGCCTGGCCGGCCGCGCCCTTCACCAGGTTGTCGGTAACGGAAATGATCGTGAGGCGTCCGGTCCTCTCGTCTACGGAGAAGCCGATATCGCAATAGTTCGTGCCATACACTTCCTTCGTCGCCGGCCAGTGCCCGGCAGGACGAACGCGGACGAACTTGCGTCCTTCGTAAAACTGACGATACAGCTCGACGAAATCGGCGTCGGACCGTTTCTCCGTCAACGTGCCGTACATTGTCGACATAATGCCTCTGGTCATCGGCACGAGGTGCGTCGTGAACGTCGTCACGACCGGTCGGCCGGCCGCTTCGGACAGCACCTGCTCGATCTCGGGCGTGTGCTGATGCTTATTCAGCTTGTATGCTTTGAAGTTTTCGTTGATTTCGGAATAATGAGCGCTCAGGTTGAGGCCTCGTCCCGCTCCGGACACGCCGGATTTCGCGTCGATGATGATGCTGTTCGGATCGATCCAGCCGGCTTTGACTGCCGGATAGAGACCGAGCAAGGACGTCGTCGTAAAACAGCCCGGGTTGGACACGAAATCAGTCTGTTTCACCAGATCTCCATACACCTCGGACAGACCGTATACCGCACGGTCTACGAGAGCTTGATCAGCAGGCTCGTGTTTGTACCATTGTCTGTACACGTCTCCCGACTTCAGCCGGAAATCCCCGGAGAGATCGATTACTTTTAACCCTGCCTCCAGAAACTGAGGGGCCAGCTTGAGGCTGACGCCATGCGGCGTGGCCAAGAAGACGACATCCGCTTTGCCGCGGATCAATTCGATATCCAGATCGTCGAGCAGATCGGTGCGGATCTCCGTCAGATGAGGATAGCCGTCGGCGATCGGAGCGCCCGCGCTCGACGAGGAAATGACGGACGTTACGCTCACGTTGGGATGAGACTCCAATAAACGGATGAGTTCGACGCCGCCGTAGCCGGTGGACCCGACAATGGCCGCGCGGATTTGCTTAGCATTCATAATAGTATCCTCCATAGCTTAGAAAAGGATGAATCGCCAAGAAACGGCTCGCGCCGTTGTCAGGACTTAGGTTGCGGAAGGCGTTGGCATCCCGCGTAAACATTCTCAATTGTAACGGATTACGCTAGGGAATGAAAGATGTTCCTGTACGACGAAAGCCGCCGTTCGTCTGATGTGGTTGTGTATTATTATACATTGTAAGTATTATTTATGCAATGGTCATATTCGATCGTCATGGAACCCTTCTCCGAGTACCTCCGCCGCGTTCGTAATGATGACGAAAGCGTCCGGGTCGGCGTCGCGGACAAGCAGTTTCAACCTTAGCACCTCGTTCTGCCCGACCACGGTAAGCAGCACCGGGCGGTCGTCTCCCGTGAATCCGCCGGTCCCCTGCAAACGCGTCAGCCCCCGATCCAGCTCATGCAGAATCGCCTCCGATACGCGTTCCGGATCGCGGGAAATAATGTAGGCGGCTTTGGACGTCTGGAGGCCAGTCTGGATAACGTCGATCGTCTTGCTTGTCGTGAATAGGCCGATCAATGCATAAAGCGCGTTCTCGAGGGAGATGAACAAGCCCGCGGATAAAATGACGAGACCGTCCAGCGCGGCCACCGCGAGTCCGAGCCGGATGCCCAGCACTCGGTGCAAAATTTGCGCCGCAACGTCCAGCCCGCCGGTCGAGCCCCTCCCGCGGAATACGAGCCCCAAGCCGATCCCCACGCCCAGACCTCCGTAGATGGAAGCCAGCAGCGGATCGTTCGTGGGTGGCGCCCAATGCGAGGTCAGAAGCACGAACAAGGGGAGCACGACGGAGCCGACGACTGTTTTCACGCCGAATTGTTTGCCCAGCACGAGCAAGCCCGCGATGAACAGCGGAATATTCAGCGCCCACTGCGTATACGCCGGAGGAATGTGCGTGAGCGTATTCAGGATAATGGAAATCCCCGACACCCCGCCGGAAGCGATCCGGTTAGGCAGCAGGAACAGATTAAAGCTGGCTGCTATGAAGAAGGCCCCGACCAGCATGGCGGCATAGCTGAACACCGTTCTTGTCCGTTTCGAGAAGCGCGGACCTTTCCTTTTATTCGGATACGAGGGCAAATCCGAAGATTTGTTGCCGGTTGTGTCGGGGGTAGTGGTGGTGGACATGATGGAACCTCATCTCGCTTTATTCGACGCTCAGATTCATTATGTACCGAATGGCCTCTCCTATGAAGATTTTCTCCATGCAAAACCGCCTTCGGCGTCCTCAGGACGATGAATGCGGTTTGTCGGAGACGATTCAGATAAGGATGGCGGATTTTATACTTGCAGAAGCTTATAAAAAAACTTCCTGCGCGCCGCTCGCGCGCAAGAAGTGTAGGGCCGATCGCGTTGCTTCGTTATTGCGCTTCCTGCTTGATCTGACTTCGCAGGTAGCCGTCGATGAAAGAGTCGAGATCGCCGTCCATGACCGCGCCGACGTTGCCCGTCTCCACCTGAGTGCGGTGGTCCTTGACCATGCTGTACGGATGGAACACGTAAGAGCGGATCTGGCTGCCCCAGGCGATCTCCATCTGCTCTCCGCGAACCTCGGCCAGTTCCTTTTGCTGTTCCTGGATTTTCAGCTCGTAGAGCTTGGAGCGGAGCATCTGCATCGCCTTCTCCCGGTTCTGGATCTGGGAGCGCTGCGTCTGACAGGCCACGACGATGCCGGTCGGCAAGTGGGTAATTCGGATAGCCGAGTCCGTCTTGTTGATGTGCTGGCCGCCCGCGCCGCTGGAACGGTACGTGTCGATGCGCAAGTCGTCGGGACGAATCTCGACTTCGATCTCGTCGTTGATCTCCGGCACGACATCGCAGGAAACGAAGGAAGTGTGCCGTCTTCCCGATGCGTCGAACGGGGAGATCCGCACGAGCCGGTGCACGCCTTTCTCCGCTTTCAGATAGCCATAGGCATTATGCCCGCGAATCTGGATCGTGACGCTCTTGATGCCCGCCTCGTCTCCCGGAAGGTAGTCGAGCAGCTCGACTTTGAAGCCGCGCTTCTCCGCCCATCTCGTGTACATGCGGTACAGCATTTGCGCCCAGTCCTGCGACTCGGTTCCGCCCGCGCCGGGATGCAATTCGAGAATCGCATCCAGCTTGTCGTAAGGCTGGTTAAGCAGAAGCTGCAGCTCGAAGGCGTCGACCTTGGCCGACAGCTTGCCTACGCTCTCTGCCCATTCCGTGCCGAGCGCTTCGTCGGGTTCCTCTTCGAGAATCTCGAGCATGTCTTCCAGATCCCGGCACTCATTCGCCAAGCCTTCGTATTGATCAACGACCGACTTGACAGCGTTCATCTCTCCGATGAGAGCTTGCGCCTTCTCGTTGTCGTCCCAGAAATTCGGTTCGCTCATTTTGACTTCGTAGTTCTCGATCTGTTCTTTCTTCAGATCTAAGTCAAAGAGACCCCCTAAGTTGCTGTAATCGCTTCGCGTTGGCGCGAAGGTCTTGCTTATCGGATACGTCTAGCTCGAACATCGTTGAATCACCTCGTTGAGATCTTGGAACTGCGGGCCGACCGAGCCGCCGCCCCGAACCGGATTTCGGCTCAGGCGCGACGGCTGCAGGCGGCTTACTATTCTATGCGCCCGTGGCACATTTTGTATTTCTTCCCACTGCCGCAAGGGCACGGATCGTTGCGGCCGACGGTTGCGGCGCTGCGGGTCTTGGGCTTCTTCGGGCCGGCTTCCGCTTTCGTGTCGACGGCTTGGCCTTCGGCGACCGCTTCGCGCTTAGGCGCGGCTTGCACTTGCGCCTTCGTAATATACAAGGCGACCTCTTCCTCGATCCGTTCGATCATGGCGAGGAACATGTTGTGGCCTTCGAATTGGTATTCTCTGAGCGGATCGTTGCCGCCGTACGCGCGCAAGTGAATACCTTGGCGCAGGTGGTCCATGGAATCGATGTGATCCATCCATTTGCTGTCGACGGCTCGCAGGACGACGACTTTCTCGAATTCGCGCATCGTCTCTACGCCGATGGACTCTTCGCGCTCATCGTAATGCTTGTCGACCAGGCCGACGAGCAGCTCGATCATCTCTTCCTTCTCTTTGCCCCACAGATCGTCCTTCGTCAAGCGATCTTCAGGCAAGTAGTGGGAATGAGCATAGGCGACCAAGCCGTCCAGATCCCATTCCTCCGGCACGTCGTTGTCGGAGCAGTGATTCTCCACCGACTTGGCGATGACGGAGCGAATCATGCCGGAGACGATGTCGCGGATGTTTTCGGCGTTCAGAATCGCGCGGCGGTCTCCGTAAATTTTCTCCCGCTGCAGGTTGATGACGTCGTCGTACTGAAGGACGATCCGGCGGGTATCGAAGTTGCTGCCTTCGACCCGCTTCTGGGCCGATTCGATCGCGCGCGTGATCAGCTTGCTCTCGATCGGAGACTCCTCGTCGAAGCCGAGACGTTCCATCATGCCCATAATGTTGTCGGCGCCGAACCTTCTCATCAGCTCGTCCTGCATCGACAGGTAGAACTGCGAGGAGCCCGGGTCGCCTTGACGGCCGGCACGGCCGCGGAGCTGGTTATCGATCCGGCGGGACTCGTGGCGCTCCGTACCGATGATGTGAAGGCCGCCCTTCTCGGCCACGCCTTCGCCCAGCAAAATGTCCGTACCGCGTCCGGCCATGTTCGTCGCGATCGTGACCGCGCCGTACTGACCCGCGTTGGAGATGATGGCCGCTTCCTCGGCGTGATACTTGGCGTTAAGCACTTGGTGCGCGACGCCCTTCTTCTTAAGCAGCTCCGAGATGCGCTCGGAGTTCTCGATCGAGACGGTGCCGACGAGCACCGGCTGACCCGTTGCGTGCCGCTTGACGATCTCTTCGACGACAGACTTGTACTTGCCGTTCTCGGACTTGTACACGACGTCCGGAATATCGTTGCGGACCATCGGACGGTTCGTCGGCACCTGAACGACCTCAAGGCCGTAGATGCGCTTGAACTCTTCTTCCTCCGTCTTCGCCGTACCGGTCATGCCGGCAAGCTTGCGATACATCCGGAAGTAGTTCTGGAACGTGATCGTTGCGAGCGTCATGCTCTCGTTCTGGACGGTGAGCTGCTCTTTCGCTTCGATCGCCTGGTGGAGGCCTTCGCTGTAACGGCGGCCGGCCATCAGACGCCCGGTGAATTCGTCGACGATGACGACTTCGTCTTCCTGAACGACGTAATCGACGTCCCGCTTCATAATATAACGGGCGCGCAGCGCCTGGTTCACGTGATGGTTAAGCGTTACGTGTTCGTGCGAGAACAGGTTGTCGATGTTGAAGGCTTTCTCGACCTTCGTCACGCCGGTCTCGGTAAGCGAGATCGTGCGGAGCTTGATGTCGACGGTGAAATCTTCGGTTTCCTTCAGCTTGCTGACCAGGCGGTCGGCCGCGTAGTACAGCTCGGTCGATTTCTGCGCTTGTCCGGAAATAATGAGCGGCGTACGCGCTTCGTCGATAAGAATGGAGTCGACTTCGTCGATGATGGCGTAATGAAGAGGACGCTGAACCATCTGCTCCTTGTACAGGACCATGTTGTCACGCAGATAGTCGAAGCCGAACTCGTTGTTCGTGCCGTAGGTGATGTCGCACGCGTAAGCCGCCTGTTTCTCCTCATGGGAAAGCCCGTGAAGGTTACAGCCGACCGTCATGCCCAAGAACGTATAAATCTGACCCATCTGCGCGCTGTCGCGCTGAGCCAAGTAATCGTTGACCGTAATGACATGGACGCCTTCGCCTTGCAGGGCGTTCAAATAAACCGAAAGCGTTCCGACAAGCGTCTTTCCTTCGCCGGTTCTCATCTCGGCGATCTTGCCGTGGTGGAGCACCATGCCCCCGATGAGCTGTACGTCGAAATGACGCATGTTAAGCACGCGCTTGGACGCTTCCCTCACGACGGAGAACGCTTCGGGCAGAATATCGTCCAAGGACTCGCCTTTGGCGATGCGTCCGCGGAACTCGTCCGTCTTCGCACGAAGCTGATCGTCGCTTAGCGAGGAAACGGAAGATTCCAGGCCGTTGATTCGCTCGACGGTCTTGAGAAGCCGTTTCACCTCTCGTTCATTGGCATCTCCGAATATTTTTTTGACAAGTCCCATCATAATCAAATGTACCCCTCTCTCTCGCGGGCTAACTATATCTTTACATTTTATCAGTTCGGGGGTATTGGGGCAAGGAAGCCGGGCTGGAAATGGAAGTCATTCGGGCATAAAAAAATGCTGCCCAGGCAGGCAGCGGAGGGACAGATGAAATTATGGCTGATTCAATTGAAGATCCCGCACGATGTTTTCTTGCTCCAAGGAACGAAGACACAATGTCTCGAGCAGGCGTTCTTGACGAAGCTGGCCTTTCTTGAGATCAGATACATCCGCTTTAAGTCCCGTGATGTCGTGCTCGATTCTGGTGATCTTGGCGTCCATCATTTCTACGCTGTGTTTAATTGCGAGCAGAATTTCCTTTGTTTCGTCCATTTTACTTTTCCTCCCTCTCTATGGTTGGTATGTCGATCGATGTTGCGGAAGCAAACGCGCCGCCCAACTCTCCGCGAGGAAGTCGAGCGGCGCGTGCTTCGCGTCCGGTTGTTTGTATGCCTTCATCATACCATGGACAGGCTCCGCGATCAAATTAGAAATTTGACAGCGCAAATCGACGAATTTCCTCCACAATAAACCGAATCTCCTCTGCTCCCAGGCCTGGATATACGCCAAGCCAGAAAGAACGATTCATAACGTTGTCCGTATGCGTCAGCTCCCCGACAACGCGATACCCTGTGCCGGATGCTCTCATCTCGTCGAACAAGGGTTGTCTCAGCAGATTTCCCGCGAACAGCATGCGCGTTTGAATGCCTTTATTTTCAAGATGACGGACGATCCTCTCTCTCGTGAACGGCGCGTTATCCCGTACGGTCAGGAGGAACCCGAACCAGCTAGGATCGGAGTTGTCGGTCGCTCTGGGCAGTTGGAACAGATTCGCCAAGGGCAGCAAACCTTCGTACAGCATCGTCCAGTTTCTTTTTCTGGCCTCGACGATCCCGGGGAGCTTCTGAAGCTGCGCGCAGCCTACGGCAGCCTGCATATCCGTAATCTTGAGGTTGTATCCGAAGTGAGTGTATACATACTTGTGATCATAACCCTCCGGAAGCTCTCCGAACTTCTGAGAAAAGCGCCTTCCGCACGTATTGTCTTTGCCTGAAGCGCACCAGCAATCCCGTCCCCAATCCCGGAACGACTCGACAGCCCGCTTCAGCCGAGGGTCGTTCGTGTATACGGCGCCACCCTCCCCCATCGTGATGTGGTGCGGAGGATAGAAGCTGGATGTGCCGATATGGCCGATCGTTCCGGTCAAGCGCCACTGTCCGTCGTAAAAATACTTTGAGCCGAGTGCATCGCAATTATCCTCGATCAACCATAGCCGATGCTTGTCGCAAAACTCTCGAACGCGCTGCAAATCAAACGGGTTGCCCATCGTGTGAGCGATCATGACGGCTTTCGTTTTGTCGCTCAGCGCGGCCACTAAGTGCGATACGTCGATGTTGTACGTCTCCGGATCGATGTCGACGAACACGGGCACAGCTCCGAACTGCACGATCGGATTCACCGTCGTCGGAAAAGAAGCCGCCACCGTAATAACCTCGTCGCCTTTGCTTATTCTCCTGTCCTTCAGCATCGGAGAGGTCAGCGCCATGAAAGCGAGCAGGTTGGCGGAGGAACCAGAGTTCGTGACCAGCGCATATCGGACTCCGAGAAATGCAGCGAGTTCTCGCTCGAAGCGCTCCACGTACCTGCCGCCTGTCAGCCAGAAGTCCAGCGACGAATCGACCAGGTTGAGCACTTCACGTTCATCGTAGAAGCGTCCCCCATAGGATATCGGCCGTCCAGGTGAAAAAGGAGGTTTTGCTGCGTGCTTGATCCGGTAATGACGAGTTGTTTCTATGAGTACCCGTTTTCTTAGAAGAGATTCTAGAAGTCGGTTGTCAGCCTGGGACAGGAAGTTTTCGGTTTGACCAATGTGGATCGTGTAAGTTTTGTCTGCGGCGATTTGTGCAGCGGTCACGTTATCCGGGTCCGCTTCGTAATTCAGCATCATAAACTGGGCCTCTCCGCTTTCGTCGCTGCCGGTCAACGCAATCGCGGTGCGCCGTTCCCCTCTCCAGTTGACCTCCCATATCGAGCCCGGTTGAATCGTCATGTCGACTCTCCCTCCTCGTATTCGGCGATCTGGCGGAGACACAGGTCGGCGATATTTTCACCCTGCAAATAGGCTTTGTGCCATTCCACTGTCTTGAAGAGCGATGTGCGTAAATCCCAGCGTGGGTGCCAATCGAGTCGAACTGCGGCTTTGGAACTGTCAAGTTTTAAGATGCGGGCTTCCGGCCAGCCCGAATTCGACTGATACGGTGCGGAAACGGCCTCGTTCGCCCCCCATATCCGCCGAAGCTGGTCCGCGATACGGCCAACTCTTTGGACATCGCGGTCCCCCGGACCGAAATTCCACGCACTTCCGTACGCAGGGCCCTCCTTGTATAGAAATTCCGCCAATCGCATATACCCTTCTACAGGTGCAAGCACATGCTGCCATGGGCGTGTTGCCAGCGGATGCCGAAGGACGATCTCCCGCCCTTCCTGCAGCGCTTGCAGGCAATCCGGAACGAGGCGGTCTTCAGACCAATCTCCACCGCCGATAATGTTACCCGCTCGCGCGGTCGCAATCGCCACCCCGTGAATCGGATAACGGTCCTCCGGAAAATAGGACTCTGCATACGCACGAACCGCCAGTTCCGCGCACGCCTTCGAAGCCGAATAGGGATCCTTGCCGCCGAGACGTTCATTTTCCCGGTAGCCCCATATCCATTCTTGATTCTCGTAAACTTTGTCCGTCGTCGCTATGACGACCGCCCGAACGGAAGGGCAGTTTCTGACGGATTCTAGCAGATTAACGGTTCCCATCACATTCGTGTCGAATGTCACGGTCGGATCTGCATATGAACGGCGAACGAGAGGCTGGGCGGCAAGATGAAATACGACTTCCGGTTCGGATTGAAGGACGGCCTTTCTCAGATTGTCTAAACTCCTGACGTCTCCATAACGGTCATCTAAAACCTTGCCGATCTTGCTTAGATGGTACAGACTCGGGTCTGTTGGAGGGCTTAGTGCGTAACCGCTCAGTATCGCTCCTTGCCGTGACAGCGCCAGCGCAAGCCAGCTCCCCTTGAACCCTGTGTGGCCGGTGATCAACACTTTGCGGCCGTTCCAGAAACTGCTCAACTTTCACGCCTCCTCTGCTGCCGTAGCTACCTTGATACCCTCATTCTTCATCATATTGGAGAGAAGTCGGGAAGGTTTGTACTTCGAGAGAAGAGGCAGATGTCTTGAGGTGAGCCAGCTGCGCAGATTCGCAGGCACTAAAAAGCCCCGGCGAGATCGCCGAGGCTGGATTGTTCGATAGGGATTATTGGGCTTCAATCAGCCCGTATTTGCCGTCGTCCCGACGGTAAACGACATTCACTTCCTTCGTGTCGGTATTCGCGAACACGTAGAAGTTGTGTCCGACGAGATTCATCTGCAGAATCGCTTCCTCGACGTCCATCGGCTTCAGGTTGAAGCGCTTGGTCCGAACGAGCTCCAGGTTCTCGTCTTCTTCGCGAGCCAACGTCGACACGCTTCCGTTGCCGAAGTCTTCTTTGAACAAAGCTCTGGCAGATCCCGGCTCGCGGAATTTGCGATTGATCTTCGTCTTGTGCTTGCGAATTTGTCTTTCCAGTTTGTCCACTACGAAGTCGATCGAAGCGTACATGTCGTCCCGCTTCTCTTCGGCGCGAAGCATCGCTCCCGGAAGAGGAATCATAACCTCGATGGCTTGGTGGCCCTTGGTAACGCTCAAGGTTACATTGACATCGGATTGCGGAGGCGTTTCAAAATACTTGTCCAGACGACTCAGCTTCTTCTCCACGTACTCTCTTAAAGCATCTGTGACTTCCATGCGCTGACCTCGAATGTTGTATTTCATGGGGCAACTCCTCCTTTGCTTACCTACATCATATCACATTTGAGATGGGCGATTCAAAACATTCAGTTAATAATTTTGAATTTTTTGAAAACTTAAATTATTGCTGTGAATCGTCGAATCGGGAAAAGAAAAACCCTGGATTGCTCCAGGGAAGCGGTGCGTTGTTCTTATGTGAGTTAGGCGCGATCGCGCCGGATGATTACAGTTTGGTAACGTTAGCCGCTTGAGGACCTCTTGCGCCTTGTACGATGTCGAATTCCACCGATTGGCCTTCTTCAAGCGCTTTGTAACCGTCCATTTGAATAGCCGAGAAGTGAACGAACACGTCCCCACCTTGCTCGGTTTCAATGAAACCGTAACCCTTTTCTGCATTGAACCATTTTACTTTACCTTGCATGTGTTAAACATTCCCTTCATATTCAAATGACGTTAGACATAGGCATCTATACCCAGCCCACATCCCGAATATAACATCAGGTAAAGATTGGTGTCAATGATTTTTTTGTAAGCGGTGTCATCTAGTGTGCATCAATCTTGAAATTCAACCGCTGTTTCACTATTTACGCGACTTAGTTGCGACGAATTTCACTCCATTAATGACGTCTTGAACGTCAGTATCAGTCATTTTCGGAAAGAGAGGCAGCGTCATAGCTGTCCGATAATAGCGTTCCGCTTCTATGTATCCGTCCGGGCTGTATCCGAGCTTCCGATAGAATGGCTGTCGATAGATAGGAATGTAATGGACATGAACGCCAATTTTCAAATTGCGAAGCTCTTCGAATGCACGATCCCGTCCTCCGTCAAAGTGCTCCTCATCCCATCTAAGAATGTACAAGTGCCAGCTCGAATCAGTTTGTGGAAGCTGAAAGGGTATCTGCAGTCCTGGAATATCGCTGAAGGCTTGATTATAAGCTTGCGCAATCTCCCTTCTGCGTTTGACGAAGCGATCCAGTTTTGCCATCTGAGACGTTCCTAACGACGCCTGTATATCCGTCATGCGATAATTGTAGCCTAACTGCTGCATCTCGTAATACCAGGGGCCGTCATTTTGCTCTAGAAGCTGTTGATCTTTTGTCATGCCGTGGCTACGAAACATCAGAAGTTTCTCGTAATATTCCCGATTGTCCGTAACAATGACCCCGCCTTCCCCCGTCGTAACATGCTTGACAGGATGAAAACTGAACATCGTCATATCGGCCATCGAACCGACACGTCTTCCAGAATAAGTGGCCCCCAGGGAATGCGCAGCGTCTTGAATCAATACGAGACCATGATCCCTAGCCAACATGGACAATCGATCGGTCTCGACCGGCTGTCCGGTAAAGTCGACAGCTATAATCGCTTTCGTTCTGGACGTAAGTTTCTTAGCAACCTCATCCGGATCGAGATTATAGGTGTCCGAGCGAATATCCGCGAAAACCGGTGTTCCTCCGCAGTAGAGAACGCAATTGCTGCTTGCGAGAAACGTGATCGGAGTCGTGATGACCTCGTCTCCTACACCAATACCGGCCGCATAGCATGCTCCATGAAGCGCAGCCGTTCCGTTGCAGAAAGCAACGGCGAACTTTGCTCCCGAGTATTCCGCGACCGCCCGCTCGAATCGCTCGATAGCCGGACCTTGCGTTATGAAGTCGCTTCTAAGCACATTGACGACGGCTTCGATGTCGTCTTCGTCAATGGCTTGTTGGCCATAAGGCAGGAAGGCTTCTTTATCCCGAGGGTAATTATTAATCATTTTCAAAGCCGCCTTTCATTCAATCAAAGCAAACTTTCTTCATGAATAAAACAGAATATTGTAATTAATAAAGTGTTCAAACTCTCTAAACCCAGCCTTTATTAATTGAGCAGAAATCTCTCCATAGTACATACTTGCTATGATAACAATAATGTTTGCCTTGTCTTCCTGTAGTAAAAAATCTGGGTTACGAATTGGATATCCGGCAAACCTTTCTCCCCATTTTTTCTCATCATTATCAACACAGTAATCCACTTGAATGTGATGCTGGTTTAATTTACTCAATATAGCTATAGCTGCAGCACCCGTACCAAATATAATTGTCTTTTTTCTAGCTATATAGGAAAGATCTTTATCCTCAATAATTTTACTCAATGATGAAAAATCACTCCATTCATGTCCTGCACCTGCTTGAAATGGGGTGCTCTCCGTAAACATTTTATGAAAGTTTTGATAATGATGCGTGAACCTTTCAATATAACGTGGTTCTCCAGCTACGATATCGATTGCTATAGTTCGTGTCTTCCTGTCCATAGAAGTTCTGAAATTATAGAATTTCGATGATATACCTGCTTCTTTTAACAGATGAAGAAATTCTTTTAACGAAATGTAATATCCTTTTTTACCAGTACCGATATCGATTGATCGAGTTTCATCCATTGAAAGAAAAAACCTTCTAATCACACTTAATTTACTTTTTTTAATTAACCCGACAATATCTTGTGCACTACGGAGAGAATACTGTAAACTAATTGACAGTCCATATAAGAAATCATATTTTAACTCATGCTTAAGAAATTCAGAAGCCGTCGAATCCGTGTAAAAATTAAAGCTTGCCTTAGGATGAAGCTCCTTTGCTCCTCTGTTCATTAACTCAGATATTTCACAGCCAACGTATTTTCCCGTTTCAATAGACTTTATACACCTCCCGTTATTGGTTAATTTATCCAGAGCCGATATTTCGTCAATTAATCCAAAGAGAGAACTTCCAATTTCACAAATTGCTATCTTTTCCCCTGAATCAGTATTATCATGCACAGCTCGATATCCAGCATACTTAAGCATGTTTGCCTGCAAATCACGATGTGCAGTTTTTTGAGAGGTTTCCCAAAAATGATCGACAGTTGGATTTTCACTCTCTATAAAATCCCTAAAATAAAACATATCCTTTGAATATCGTGAGAACATGTACGAATCATATGCAGCTTGGTGTAGTAAAAACCCCCATACATTTTTGTTTTGGTTTTTCACGTCTATTGATCCAAACTCCAAAAAGCTAATCACTTGATTGGAGTCATCACCATAATATTCTACTTTTGACATGCTTAATCGCCTCCCTTGTTCTCTAGATTAGATTTGATTGCTTAATCCACTTTTCTGTACGGCTAATGCCTTCTTCCAAAGAAACCTCGGGCTTCCAGCCAAGAAGTCGGCCTGCTTTACTGTAATCGCACAGCAGCTTTTGAATCTCGCTTTGGGGATGAATATGCTCGACATGCACGATACGTTTCGAGTCCCCAACAACAAGTTCCGCTAACTCGTTGATCGAAATATCCCGTCCCAATCCCGCGTTAACGATCTCACCGTTCACAGTGTTTGAGTAACCGGCCTCTACTACGAATCGTGCGCAGTCTTCCACATACAGCAGATCTCTCGTCTGCGTTCCTTCTCCGTAAATATTCAGAGTCTTTCCCGCCAACTTGTTTTTGATGAAAATCGCAACGACTCCGCCTTCTCCCCCCGTCTTCTGGAAGGGACCGTATGTATTGAATGGACGAATGACCACCGTTGGCAGCCCGTAAGCATAATAATAGGACAGTACCATGTTCTCGGCGCCGATCTTTGCCCCGGCATAGGGAGATGCCGGTTTCGTAGGATGCAGTTCAGAGATTCCTGAAGCGTCAGTGCAGCGGTCGTACACCATGCAGGTGCTCATAAATACGACTTTGACCTGATGCTTACGGCATTGCTCCAAGATATAAAAGGTGCCGACGGTATCGTTATTGAAGGTAGTGCGCGGGTCATCGATGGAGTCCTGGACGTTGATAGACGCACCAAGATGGTAGCAAATATCGAAGGAGTGGGAATCAAACAACTCGGTAAGCAACGCTTCATCCAGAATGGAGCCTTTCACAAAGGCTCTCAATCCTGGGTGACCGCGAAACTCTTCAATATTTTCCTCGCGTCCGTTGGACAAGTCGTCTAGAATCCATACGGCATGTCCGTCATCCAAAAGCCGCTTAGCCACCCATCTGCCGATAAATCCGGCTCCTCCGGTGAGTAGAATATTCATTTATAGAGACCTCCGACTTGGAATTTATTCATCCAAAAACTTCGTAGCAAGAATGGCATGCTCCTCAAGAAGACAAGGGATGCCATCCAATGTCGGGTAAGCAATCAGCGCCTCCCGCGAAAAATAGGCATTGTTTTTATAGATAAGCTCCGTCTTCGTAACTGGGCATTGGAAACCGGCATTGCTGGAAACCACGTTCTTCTCGATAATGAGAAGACCTGTGGGATTGAGCGCGTTGGCGCTAAGGCCAAACAAACGATGCTCAATGACTTTGTATCCCAACTCCCGAGCCGTTCCGTGCAAGTCGCAAATGTATCCGTGATCGATCATTCGGGCGCGAGCTCTGTCATCGGCGAGCTCGTAAGCGGGTTCCAGCAGCACCACGTATCTTTTCGCTACGCGATACAGTTCCTCCAGCGCTTCTCGTTCTCTTCCACCATTAGGCTCGATGGAATGAGACGTATATACAATGTCGACTGAACTATCTTTAAGCGGGATATTAAATAAATCACCGACGAATAATTCAGCTCGTTGTCCGATACTTTCAAGAAATTTTCTGCCGTACTTCACGCGAGACCAGGAAATATCGAATCCGAAAGAGGACTTCGGAGGATGATTAAGATGGGACTGCAACGGCCCCAAGGTTGTCGCCTCTCCAACTCCGACCTCCAATATTGTATCAAAGCTTCCCAATTGATCTATTGTCTGTGCCAGTTGGGCAGCATACTTTTGGAGAAAGTCAAACCTTCTATGATACCGATTCGTATAAGTTCCCGCCTGAAAGTCATAACTGATGCGAATATCTTCCACCGTATTGTACTTTCGCTCATCCATTTCCTTTAGAAACCGGATGATATTTTGCTTCTGTTCGTATATTTCTTTTATTTTGGCTAAAACACGAATCTTCTCCATGTATGGCTGACTCCTGACTAAGCAAATTCGATTTGCAGAGCTATGATTCCTCTGAAGCCAGAATCTCATCAAGCACAATAGGATGAGAGGACCGCTCGAACAGTTCTAATGCCTTGCCGTTCATCATCCTTCGTTCATCAGGTAAACTCATGGCTCGTTCCACAATCTTCCTGTAAGTACCAGGATTTACTTGATCGTGCCCCCCTAGGCTCCATACCGCTCCGTACTTTTCGGCCGCGTCCACGCTTGCCTTTTGATTATCCGCTACGATCGTTATTGCTGAAGGAAGTCCCAGGAAACAACGCTCCCACATCGCAACACCGCCGGCTCCTAACGCGAAATCGGCTTGCGCGATATGTTCCGCCATATTATCGACTTGAACATGTAATCTAACTTTATCCATCTGGCCGCATAGTTCCCGGATATATCCCCTATTAGGATTCGCCGAACCAATAATGACGGTTGTGCGGGATGGGACGACATCCAATTCCGACAACGCCTTCAGCGCTTTGACCGTCTCATTCGTCGGGTCGCTTCCACCGAAAAACACGAGCAAGTTCTCCAGACGCCCTTGTCTCCGTGATAGTTTTCCTTTCAGCGAGTAGAAGCTAGGGCTCAGTAGTAAGTAACGCGGGCCGATTAGTCGCTTGCAATGCAGGGGCACCAGTTCCCGATATCGGTTTTCTGCATCCGCATGCAGATTCTGATCCAGCAACAGGTCGCACAGATGAGATCGATTAGCCAAATCGTCAATGACCATGATGTATTTAACGTAAGGTTTCAGTATCGATTCCCAATCACGGTCAATCTCATAATGGTCGATAATGAGCCAATTTACGGAACGGTTCATTTGCTTTAGGATACGAACCGTTGCCGCTGAATCTTCCTGCGAACGATCCAACTGCATTGGTGAATGCTCATCGATCCAAATCACTCGATGCCCACGTTTTTCTATTTCGTCCCCCAGATTCCCATTAAGCCTTCGGCAGATAAAGAGAGAAGCATAGCCCCTCTCTCTCATTGCATCGGCCAACGTCAGGCATCTCATGACATGCCCCGACCCGATTGAAACGGATGCATCTACTCGAAATACGACGCATTTCATGAGATCAAATCACCGCTTTTTGTTTGATATGAGCGTTTAGTGCCGCAACGTCCGGATTATCCAACAAGTAAGCAATCACCTTCGATGTGGGAACAGCAATGTTGTCCGGAAAAGCTTCGGAGATCGCCGTGCACAGGGCATAATCCTCTGGTGTGTCCAGGGTGATGCGCAGCTCCGGGTGCCTGAGAGCCGGAGGAACCTCGAATAGCGTTCGAGTGAATGTGTCCGGAAATTCCTTGGCATAGTAAGTGACGTGTTCCCGGTGCCTGGGCTCACTTCCCAGCTTGTCCATGGAAAGAAGAGCAGAATAGGACATCAGCTCCGCGTTGATTCCCCGCGGCAATAACTGATCATGGTCGGGATAAATGATGAAGTCGGCTGGCTCGTCTCTCATCTTCTTCACCACATCGCTAGCGAATTCATAGTCGATGAAGGGGCAGTCTCCCGTGACGCGCATAACGTAATCCGGGGAATAGGGCGCGGCAGCTTCCACATAACGGGAAAGAACGTCTTCCTCGTGGCCTCGATAGCAGGGTACTCGATGACGGACGCACCATTGCTCGACGGCATCGTCCAGCTCCAAACGGGATGTAGCGACCACTACGTCCATAATGGAAGGCACTAGCCTGCAGCGCTCGACGACATAGCCTAGAACGCTGCTTTCGCCAAGCGGCATCAGAACTTTACCGGGTAGTCGCGAAGAGCCCATTCTAGCCTGTATAACGATTAGGGTTTTCATAGCAAGCTCCAATCCAGAGGCGTTCCCAAAGGGATGTCTCGGTGGGCGATTTTTCCAATGATTCTATCGTAATACTTAGGAGGGAGGCCGGCGCCTGGACGAATAGCTCGAATATTGTCCGCAGTGAAAGCTTCACCCTCCTTTATATTTTTCACGACGTACAAGGAACGGCGATGAGTCATGGAGTGCTTCTCCGCCTCTGTCGGCCCGTATTGAATGCGTCCAAGACTTTGCCAAGCACGCTCCGACTCTATCACGAGCGCCTTCATCTCGTGAGGTTCCATGGAAAATGCCGAGTCCACGCCTCCGTCGGCACGGGCCAGCGTGAAATGCTTCTCGATAACCGTACCGCCGAGCGCAACGCTCGCGACGCTGACGCCGATTCCGTACGTATGATCCGATATACCCACTTCGCAATCGAAAAGCTGCTTCAAGTGCGGCATCGTTAGTAAATTGGAATTTTCCGGTGTCGACGGATAGGTGCTGGTGCATTTCAGAAGCACAAGATGCTCGCATCCCGCTTCGCGAGCGGCTCTTACGGTATCGTCCAACTCCGCTATCGTGGCCATGCCAGTCGATATGATAAGCGGTTTTCCCGTTCTGGCCGCTTTGCGAATTAATGGATGGTCCGTATTCTCGAAAGAAGCAATTTTGTAGGCGGGCACATTCAGACTCTCCAAGAAGTCGACGGCTGTCTCGTCGAACGGGGTGCTGAATGGAATAATACCACGCTCGCGACAGCGATCGAATATCGGCTTATGCCATTCCCATGGCGTATAAGCTTCTTGATAGAGTTTGTAAAGGGATGCCCCTTTCCACAGGCTGGAGTCATCGCTAATAAAAAAGTCGCCTTCATCGATATCCAGCGTCATCGTATCCGCCGTATACGTCTGCAGCTTTAACGCGTCGACTCCGGCATCCGCGGCGGCATCGACGATCGCGAGCGCCCGATCGAGCGATTGATTGTGGTTTCCGGACATTTCTGCAATGACGAATGGTTTATGATCAGTGCCGATGGCCCGGCCTGCGATTTGGAATTTTAGCATGGAAATCCTCCAGACTTCTCGTCATGATCTTAGACTTTTCAATACCAGCTCGTAATCCGAAAGAAGATCGATTTCGAACCAGCCTCTACGTATTGGGACGGCGTGAACGGGAATGTCCCGATTAATCAACTCTTGCAGGAAATCTGTCATATAGGCTATCGGATAGGGCCTCCCCCACCCAATCTGAACAGGAGTATGCTTGACTTTCTGTCTAAGCTGTTGCAATTCTGCAACGCCTGCTGCAGACACTTTAACTAGTCCGATATACTGTCCCATTACCTCTTCGGGAGCAGGATTCGCTTTTCCTATGCTCAACAAGCGAAGATCACTCGCATAAGTCAAACTCTCCGCATCGTCATAAGGATCGGTAAACCTCTCTTTATAATAACTCATCCACTCCAAGTCTACGACTACCGAAATCGAATGGGGATCTTCGAGTAAACTTTCCAAAACGGTATCCTCGTATAATATATCTCCGTAAGAGATAATCGTATCTCCGGTTAGGAACTCATTGGCACAAAACAAGGAATAGACCATATTCGTGGTCTCAAAGCGATCGTTCAAACAAGTATGAACAGGATATGCAGATTGTACCGCCTCTGGGCGATACCCCGTAACGACAACGATATCTTCGATTCCCTGTCTTCGAAAGGCCGCTACCTGACGATCCAGTAGCGTAAGTCCGTCGACCTCAATCATTGCCTTGGGCCTGTCCGCAGTCAACGGCCGTAGCCTCGAGCCTTGTCCTGCTGCAAGTATAATCGCTCTCATACAAATGTCCACTCCCTACGAGCTTTGGTGATCAATTGTTTGATCCATATTAAATCGACATCCGTATAAACTAAATTGCGTTCGGGATGCCACATAATGCCGAGCAATGGGGAATCTCTATGAACAAAAGCCTCTACGGCGCCATCCAATATATCATAAGCAATAGGAATCAACGGATTGTCCACGGATTCGTCTATGCAGTAGTTATGATAGGAGTTAACTCTCCTTTTGCTCCAGCCTCCCTCATCCTTTCGATAACGAATCTCATGAACTGTGCCGGCGTGGCCCTCTCTCTTCAGCAAAAGCCCTCCATAGTATGCGTGTATAAGTTGCATGCCCCGACACACGCCTAATACTGGAATTTCCTTGGACAACGCGCATTCAAGCAAGGCAATCTCCGTTCGATCCCGCATCCCGTTTAACGTATCTCTTGGTCGTGGCGGACATTGTCCGTATTCTACATCGTTTCCGCCCGACAAAACTAGTAACTGAGGATTTACGGATTCTAACCAGGCTCCCGCTTCCTCCCCAACATTCGGTACGGGAACAATGGTCTTGGCAGACACAAATGGCAAGAAACGATACCAATCATGGCTTAATGCGTCACGAATCTCTCCGTGTATCGGCTCACGAACGACTCTCTGGGTGATAGCTACGATCATTGGAAGCCCTCGCAAGGCGACACTTTTCGTTCCTGACAATTCAGATCGATAAATTTGCTTTGCAAAAGTTTCTGATAAAGCGCTTCGCCACAGCCAATGGCTGCGGGAATTCCAAATTCAGCGCATCTTACCGCCATATGCGAGGCCACTCCACCGTATTTGGTGACCAGCCCGCCTATTTTACGAGAAAAAATCCAATCGTAACCGGGATCCGCTTGCTCGATACATACGATTCTTCCCTCCAACTCAAGTTCTACCGAGTCGAGAGCGACTTCTGCAAGATTTACCTTTTCAGCCACAATCTTATGACGGGTCGTAAAGTTCGGCGAAGCCTGCATCATTTGGATATACTCAAGATCGTCGGGAGAAAAAATCAAGTCCCTTAACAGGATTTGCTTTTGGTTCGCGTAAACGAATTTTTGTTCATCGATCTCATGTCTTAATTGCTCGACAAAGGTTTGCGGCATCGATTCTTGATTCCACTTCTGTATCTGTTCAATGGTTACGAACGCCATCTCCTCTGTCGAAAAACCGTAATACGCTCCGAATTGACCGATATACTTCAACGCAAGACTGATATTTTTAGTAAATTCAAATTTAACTTTCTCTCTCAACTCAATACTTCGAGCAACAAAATCCAACAATTCAGTCGCGCTAAATTCAAACCCGATTTCTTCCAATAGCTCGTCTACCCGCTTTAACAACTGTCTTGAAAAATGGAACTCTTTTTTCGTTTGCGATTCTCGTTCTTCAAGCAGCATAGGCACAAAATATATATCCGGACGTTCATCGTATCGAGGCGTGGTAATATCGTAGGTTCCTGGCCTTAAATGACCATAGCGTTCGCACATTTCCTCTACACTTAGTGTATTGACTGAGTATGCGCGCACATCCGCCGTATACTGCCCGGCAACTGTTTCTACGGACTGTAGAAAGCCCTGAAGTTCGTTCTCCTTCAACTCGCCAATCTCGGCCAATGAACGCATAAGTTTTGTGCCGATAAATGCACATCGAGCAACTGCCGCGAACGGAATTGTTCCGTACTGGATACAGTCCTTTAGAAGAATGTCGATTGCGGAAAGCAATTCGAGAGGATAACGGACATTAACCTCCCAGGGAGCCCGATTCTTGGTTAATTCCTCTACCCGGTTGATTAAATCATCGAGTTTCCCCTTCTCGTCGACAACTACAGCATTGGTCAGTCGGAGCAACGCTTGTTTAAGTTCAATAACTTCCGGCGATGTGAACCCATCTTCCATCAAATCTCTTTGAACTTCTGGAAAGGAAAAGTCCAAGCATGAGTGGACAATATTGAATTCAATTTTATCATGATATTGCGGATTGGCTTCTAAGCGGTTCAGGTACAGATCAACTAGTTTTTCCGACAATTGAGGAGACAGCCCTTGCGGCAGCAAAGAATGGAAACTAGCCCGTACATCCACATACGGGCTACCCGCGATTTGGACCATGAGAGCATGGGATTCCGGTGTTTGATAACCAATAAGTTGGCGTCCTACGCGCCAAGCAGAATCCATAATTAGGTAACGATACAGAGAGTAAGCCAACGGTTTCGGTCTTGTCCCTATAATTTCTGCAGGATTCCAGTCGGGCATTTGTCCGAAAATAGTGCGTCTCCCATGTACTCCGGGCTTACGTCGCAATTTGTACTCAATGAAGACGCGAATCTCTTCGATATGTATTTTAGTTTTATGGTCCATCCATGCGTGATGCTGAATAACCGTTTTAACGAGCGGTCTCACCTGCAGAACAAACACTTGTCCTTGCTGGTCAATAGCAAATTCAATATCAAGGTAATCGCATTGACATAACCGCTCTAGCTCGTAAGCCGCGTTTACAAGACCTCTCCAATCGTTACTCTTTGGCTCTGCTTCTTTGTAAATCAAAACTTGTTGCAATGCGGAGGTAGATCCGCTGGTCACGGTATCCGTTAACTGGGTTGTATCGTCATAGTTGATGACATAATAGGGCGAGAAGGTTTCAAGCGTCCTTGTAAATATAACTCCGCTACAGCGGACATTCCGGATCATTGGCTGAACAAGCAATTCAAAATCCAAGATCTCACTAGCGAAGCTTGCATAGCTGTCTATAACGATTTCAATAGCTTGCGACAGAGCTTCCGGATTAAGCTGAACGTTAAGTACGCTCTCAAACTGTCCCGCCAAAGACGACTCAAACGTGTCTTCGTTAGTCGAACTACTCCTCACTACGAGTCGCTCATCCGTAAATCGCTCAAATATTCGCTTTAGGCAATGGTCAGAATTTGTACGCCAATCTCTAACAGTAAATATGACCATTTCCAGAATAGCGCTTTCTCGGACCAATGGTCTCAACTGTCTAAGATTTTGCGCTTTCGTCTTGAAGTCGAACGTTGATTCCATATTATCACCATTCCTCATAATTCACCTAAGGACAGTAATGCAATATGTTTCAGAACAGGATGAATAATATAAAAAGTTTCCCCTGCCTGCTCATTCTGAATTTCGATTTCAAAATAGCCTTTTACCTTGTATTCCTCCAGCACTTCTACCAGTAGTGAGGCGCGGATATGAGGATCAACAATATAATCGAAATCTAAGAGATCATTGGATATGTCGAAAGTTTTAGCTTTTAGTACCGCTCCACAATCTATTTTTTCGTCCAGAAAAATAGCTGATGCTCCTATTGTTCCTTCTTTAAGTAAACTATAGTAGACCGTAGTGCTTCCTCGATATTTAGGAACGACACCGGGATGCACATGTAAAAACTTCTTCCCTAACGATAACACTTCCGGTTTTAGGATTTGTCCGCCGAACCCGGAATAGATCACATACTTTCCAGCGACCGATCTAATTGCGGATATTGTTTCCACAGAGTTTACATTATCAGTAGATATAAATTGATAAGGAATCTTATTGCTTGTCAGCGTGTATAGTATAGGTTCATTTATATTGAAAATCTGGGACTGCTCTATAGGTGGCGGGGCAGTTCTGCACTGTTGTACTTCTGTCAAAAGGTCTTGTGGACTCGTAGACATAAGGAAAACCTGCGATGGTACATTCCCACTTTTCACCATATACTGAAGATACGCTTTTGTACGAACCGAATTAGCACCGAGCAATATAAAGTGATTAAGCACATTCATGATATCAGCCCTTTTTGAAGCATTATATTCCTGATTGCTTGCTGTTCTTCCTGAAGTGTGTACTTGAATAGAAGGGCTTCTACATGTGAGAGTTCATCTTCAAAAGATAGAATAGTATCGTTAAGTTTTAACAGAGCATTTAAATATCTTAAATGCTCTGTTTCCGAGATATTGTTAATGCTAAGTGCAAAAGCCAATGCTATGTAGGGTTGAGTGTTCCTATAGTCTTTCGTTGCAGGCTTACAGAATTGATCATAGGTTGCATATACACGCTTCCGAATTTCGAACGAGTGAACCAACTTGTCCAACTTCCCGAAATCCTTAAGCTGAATCATCTCGAATAGCTCCTTGACAATCAGTTGCTCCGACTCATTTGCTAGATCCTCGAAGGCTTTTAGAACTTCCTCGTAAGCTGTTGCGTCTGCATCTGCCTCCCTAAGCTTATGAGTTAACCTTTCCTGGGCCCCGGATCTAATCCTATTGTAATGTTCTAAAAAGTTAATTCCACTATATTTGGAATACATATAAAACTGCCTGTTTTCGCGATTATCTGTAGTGATATACGGGTAATCAGACATAGTGATTACTCACCAGCCATTTTAATATGTCGTTTGTTACCGCATCTATATTACAAGCCGCGGAGTCAACTACAATATTCGGATCTTTTGGAATCTCAAACGGCTCATCCACTCCAATTACATTTTTAATATCGCCTCTCAGAGCCTTTTTATACATTCCCTTAGTGTCTCTATCCACGCATACTTCCAACGGGCATTTCACATAAACCTCGACATAGTCCTTCATTTCTGCCCGGTATTGATCTCTCATCTCTTGATATGGGGATATTGCCGCAATAACGACAGAAACACCGTTTTTATTCAACAACTTGGCCGTGAATCTTAACACCCTACTCACTTTTAATCTTTCTTCTCTTGAATAACCAAATAAATGTCCTATTTCTTCCCTCACAATATCACCATCTAAAACTTCGATACGGTGACCATTACTATCTAATCGATCAAAAATTGCTTTAGCTATTGTGCTTTTTCCTGCTCCGCTTAATCCAGTAAGCAACATAGTAAAAGGTTGGCTCATTCGATTCTCCTTAAGTAAATTATCTCAGTCTCGATCAGTCACAAAAATGGCTTCATCATACCGAAGCATTTTTAAGCCATGTTGGAAAGCGTGTAAGGTTCCCGGTGGCACAAAGTATTTTCCTCCAATAAAATCAGCATAAGGAATACCTGCTTGCATAGAAAGCGGAACCCCCCCCCCAAACCGTGGATTCACTTCGATAAAATAAAACTTTTCAGATACAGCTTCTTTTATTCCCTGTATAGTTGCTGGTCCGAACAATCGTAAGTGCTTCAGTAATTTAAGAGTCAATTCGGTAATTTGATGGTCATTAGTTGTCATTGACTTGCTGACTTCACCAGAGCGGACTTCAAGTCGAATTCTGGGAACTACCGATAATACTTGACCATTTTCCGACACATATACATCTATGCTGTATTCCTCCCCCTCTATGTATCTCTGAATGATCGGATTATGGACCTTATTAAAATAGAATTCAGCATCCACTCGGCTTGTCCTATGAACATTTTTACTTCCCATCCCGGATCGCGGTTTAACTATCCATTCTGAATGGTTATCAAGCTCTGAGGGCGTATCCCTTGTTTCAGGCGTCAGAATTCCATGTTCCCTAAAAAAAACAGACAATCGATATTTATCCAAACAACAACGAAGAGAAGTTTCGTCAGATAGAACAATTTGAATACCCGCTTTTTGGAATAAACGCTTCCTTCTTGACAACCCCATGAATTCAGGCTCATACAGAGGAACCAAGTACTTCACATCGTGCTGACGACACAATTCAAAAAAGAAATTATAATAATCATCAGTATCCTGAAATTCAGGTGCCCTATAGATTTGTCTTAAAATTCTTCTTGTCGCACAATTCTCAGGGTTGATATCCGTACCGAACACAGTCCATCCATTTAATAAAAAATGAGTTGTCAATTGGACCCTTCTTCCGATGGATGTAAAAAGAATCGTAGACATGCCCTTGCCTCCATATTAATGAAACTGCGACCCGGCACCAACAGTTATTAAAATTCTCATTCGTTCTTCGCCGAAACCTGTATTTTTGAAGCTTACTGCTTTACCGCAAACATAAATACAGCTCTCCCCATCTCCAGATTTGCAAGTGCTTCATAAAGTTCAGTCAATTTCTCCGAACGTCCAGTGTGTACAAATGATTTATGAAAATTTTTCACAAAAGAATTAACCTTTTCCTTCTGAGATTCATCACTATAGTAGTTTATACCGCCAAGCAACAGAAACTCTAATGGGAAATTGGTGGAGCGATATACCTCTTCGAATCCGCATTTGGCTAGCAAGGTACTCAACGATCCGAATGAAAAATAATTGATATGATCTGGTCTAACAACCCAGTGTAATTTCTCATCAAAATGTTCCTTATAGGCTAATTGACCATCGCTAAAATCATTGGGAACGCAGACTCGAATAACCCCTCCGGGGGCCATCATTCGATACACTTTCTTAAGCAACGTTATTGGATCTGAAATATGTTCCAATACAAATTGAATATTAACAAAAGATATATCCGATAAATCAAGCTCATCAACTTCATCAGCAAATCGCTCAAATACAGTCAAGTCAAACTTTCGCAAATAACTTGCTGCTTGCTCGCTCGGTTCCAACACAACTGAATTCCAATTCCGAATTTGAAAAAATTTTGCCAATAAATCATTTCCGCAACCAATATCTAGCATGTGATACGAATGTTCCTTCTTCTTATCCAGTAAGCTGTTAACCCTGCTATAAATTCTTTTATATATTACGTTTTGTTCGATCAACTCCATTTTTTTTTCAATAAATGATTTTGTCACCGATTCATATTCAAAAGGCTTTATTTCAGTAAAATATCTCGAAGAATAAAAGTCCAACAATTCTTGTTTTGTTGGAATTGGATCAACATGGATGAAACCACAAGATTTACAATCTATAACGCGCATATCATTTTCTTCCCAGTAACGTTCGAATTCATGCCTAATTGAATTCATTTACACTCAGCCTTTCCTTAATAGCCTCTTCTTTGCCCGAGCCTCTACATACATTTTTTCAGTTGCTTCAACTAAGAAGAAAACCCAGTTCTCAACCCTATTTTCGAGGAGCTAAGTTAAGATAAAGAAAATGGAAGTGACTAGATTTTATATGGAAAGACCGCAGATACCTTTGCTCTAAGCTCCTCTAAAACCTCTAAATGCTGCGGATCATTGATTAAATCTCGTTGTTCATTAGGCAGCTTGTACAACCTTTCATCCCCATTTTCAAACAAAATATACTTATACATCTGGTTTCGTACCATTCTAAATGCCCGAAGCCAATTCCCGGCATTTTGTTTTATAGAATCCTTAAAGTAAATTGAACTATATATAGGGTCACGTTCAACAACAACATAAGAAGAAAATATGGAAGAATCGACCTCTCCATTTTCCATTAAGCCTATTATTAATTTCCCGATATTTTTTTGACTGTAAAGCTCCTCGAAAACTTTGTGCGAAAAATCCGGACGATAAATAATTAGAGGTACATGAATTGTACTCTCACTACAAGTCATAAGATGGCCTACAGGTCCTTCTCCTACCTCGGCTCCGTGATCACTGCATATAACAGAAAGAGTATGTTCTGAAAAGAAAGAATGCGTATACCTCATAGTCGTATCTAAGTAGGAAACCACTTCATCATGTTGCATTTGACTGCCGGAATAATCATTCTCAGGGTATTGATAGTAGTGATATGGAATATAATCCAAGTTCATAACATCAGAACGAAGTTTTGTACATATAAATGGATGATGCGCTTCGGATATATTTATTATGTGAAATTGAGGGGCCTCTACGTACGCTAGTCTGCAAATGATCTCCCACCATCTTACGGTGAAAGGAAGCCACATCGTTTTTTTCAGTAATTCAGCTTCAACGTATTGCAAATTAGGCACATTCTTAATTGGGTAGTGCCCATACTGGAATAGTGAATACTTATTGGAGTTAAGCCACTTAAACAAATCTGACTCGCTTCCATCAACTTCTCTTGGCAGAAGATTAATTCCTTCATCCTTCTGATTAGAGAACATTCCCATAAAACTTGCTCTGGTATACGTCGAAGTGCTGAATGCATTTCGAAATTCATACGAATTCGATAAAAGAGATTTTAGATAAGGAGCTAAAGAAATATCCTGTTGTCTCATGGAATCAAAAACAAACAATACAATATCACGGTAAGAACGATTGTGAATGATCCCTTTAGCCTCACTTAACATAATATCAACTTCATTGTACATATCTAGCATTTCATCCGCATCTGGAAATCCATTGCTTATATATTCGTCAACAATCTCTTTTAGATCTTCAAAATCTTTTAGATGAAGAATCAATGAAATTAATTGCCTATACAACATTTGAAGCATTCCAAAGTTTTTTTCATGTTTAATTCTATATTTCAGAAAATGGGCTTCCATAAAATGAAAAAAGAAACTATGATCCCATGAGTAAAAAGGCCTACTACAAACAAACATGTCATCCAGAATTTCATAGAAGTCTATAAATTCGATTAGCGGGTATTTTTTTGACATTGAATCCTTAATAAATTTTCTCTCTTCAAAAGAGGAAATAAGAACCCTCTTGACTCTCTCGACTTCTAATTGGTCTGGGGATTTTACTACTAAACCTTCAAAATAAGATTCCGGTTGTGCTGGATCTGGATCTACAACAAATGCAAGATCAATTTGGCTGCCAATTAAATTGAGTAATTGCGTGGTATGCTCGCCGACTCCCCAGATCACTGTTTTTTCATTTACATCAAAGCTCCGAACAATTTCCATAATATGGTTTTCTATAAGACTGCCTTCTTTATTATATGTGAGATTATACTTCATACAGATGATCTTATGTTTGAATTGCAATGGAAATTTATATAAATCCTCATAAGAAATATAGTGCTCATATTCGTTTAACCCTAGATCAGATAACTGTTGTTTGATATCCATGTAGTACATACTCGAAACAATGATAAATTGATTGGCCAATTGCAAATTATGAATATGCTTCGGATCATATACTATTAAATCCTTAAATATCCCTCCCCATTTTTGGGGATCGTTATCTATGCAACACAAGGGGTGAACATTAATCTCTCTTAAATCATCAATTGTTCTATTTGCTGCTGTCCCAGTACCAAATACAATAATATTTTTCCCCTCAATAATTTCGGAAAATCGAATCAAGGATTACAGCCCTCTCTATATGTTTTCTGTTTATATCCGACACTCTATTAAGCTTTCTATTGCACTTACTTCGAATGTTGGAATACCTAATTTATCTGTCACAGATTTTCGTTCAGAGAAAGCATCATCAATAAATATTGCTTTTTCGGAATTTATATGCAAATACTTTTGCTCATGCATTTTTAACCAAATAATAGAGTCGAATAATTGGTCAATTCTGAACTTCTTCAGAGTTTCCGGCAGATCATATTTATGCTTAGTAATGAGGTGTACTCTTTTGCCTTGGTTGCGGCATTGAAATAGAAAAGCTATCAAATTTTCATTAATCCGGTCTCTAATGATTAAAGTGTCATCTAAATCAAAGTAAATATCTTCATATTCATAATTAAACGCGTACCGCCGTCTCATAGCACGTCGCTCTATATCAAAAGGTAGATTGATTTCTTTAATTTCGATCTCTTTTCCCATGAGAGTAAAAAGACTCAAAGATGCTAAATTCACACCATTAATCCTATATATTTCCATTTCCGGAATGATTCCAAAATGGATTTGGTTAAGCTCCAAAGCTTCAGAAACAGATTTCTTCAATTTAAAGGACCATGCACCTAGAATTTTCAGTTTCTCATTTATCTCATAAGCTATTTTATTTACTTCTGGAATGTGATTATCTCTAAATATTTTATTATTCTCTTGGTTCAATACGCCTATAAAGCGTAATGTTCGATTGTTATCTGTCAAACAACTTACGATGTAATTGCTTCCTTGTTGATTGAAACTTGATTCAGCAGCAGTGTTTACAGGTAAAATTTCACTAAATACATTATTTAACAAATCCACCGTTCGACATATCATACATGTATCATAAGAAGGTGCAAGGATGGTCGCTTGAAAATGATCTGCATACTTAGAAAATTGAATTACAGCTTCTTGGCTTGCCGGGTAAATAAAATCAATTTGATATCGCTCTATGAGTTCTGATATTTCACTTACAAATCTTGTAGAGTTCAACAACACATGGCCTACAACGTTATCAAAAGAAGTTTTCAGAGACTCGGTGTCGCTAATTTCAAACAATCGAAAATGTACCATTTTTCCAAGTGCTCGTTTCAATTCTTCAGCTTCTTCTGTATCGCTTGGATAAATCAATATATTTTTCATCTGTCTCCCTTCCTTCTTCCTTTACCCCAGATAATTCGTCGGACGTTTTAGAATTTTTTGGGATAAGATACGTTGTGTAAGTTTCATTCTTTTTTCATTTTCGTGTGTAATTAGTTGATCCCTGTTGTTCAATGCATCTATATAGTTCGGTTCGATTAATAAGCTATTTTCTATCCATGCAAGAGACTTCGATACGTCACCATTGCTTTCCAAATAACAAACTCCTAAATTATTTTGAACCGTTGGCTCTTCAGAATGAATAGAGTATGCACTTTCAAAATAATCAATGCATGAATCCAAATCATGATAGAGGTATGAACAAACTCCCAAATAAAACAAATTCTCATAGGCCACTGCTGAATTAGCAGATTTAATATCATTAGCAAGCTTTAAAAATTTGTAACCTTGCTCTAAATTCCCCCTGAACAATTCAAATATCCCCGATGAAACATATACTTCTTTCTCTTGAAAACCCTTATTAAGTAATAATGATTTTATCTCTTCCACATCATATTGCAAGGTCATTTTCTGCGTCTTGCGAAAATTTTCCAAATAATCCCCAGATAAATTTGTCGAATGAATTCGATATCTAACCAGTTCTTCTCTTATTATGTGTATGTCAAAGTCACTCAGCAAATATTCTAAACTTATCTGGTAATCATCTGACTCCTCAAGCATCCCTTCCTTCAGCAGTATTTCCTTATTACTTCTAATGGCCATTGTAGCACCTAAACAGTAATTCCTCTTAAACTGATTGATTGCTATGTTATCGTTAGTCACAAATGAATCAATAGCATACGTTTCTCCTGTTACTCTCGATTTCTCATTAATAACTGTTGCATTTGACACAATAATCCCAACTTTGGGATTACTATCGAAGATTGCTTCGCATCTTTCAATCCGACTTAATGAACTTATATCGTCTGCCGCAGCACAATATAAATACTTTCCTCTGCTTTCTTTAATTCCTTCCTTTAATGCCCTAGCTGCACCTAAGTTTCGAGAATTCTTTATAAGCCTAGTGTTAGGCCGATCTCCCACAATAGAATTAATAATTGCTATGGATCTGTCTGTACTACAATCATCAACAATAATGATCTCAGTGCAACTAGGATCAAGGTGCATAAACGCACTAAGAGATTCTGAAACATACGCCTCATTATTATAAACCGGCATTATAATTGAATTTGTTATCATTACCCTTCACCCCTTTGGTGATGGCTTTTTACAAAAAAGCAAAGACCGTGTACTGGTTATTTCTTCGACTTCAATGACTTCAAAATATTTTGTTACACTTTCAAAAAAATGATCGTAATGATACCAGCTAAATTGTCCTCCAATGTAACGTTGAAGAATTTCATTTTTAGGATGAATAAAGTCTATAAGTACGTAGCAGGAAGTGAAAAAACTTAGCTGTTTAACAAAGTCATCGAAGTTTAATTGCCTAAAGAAAACTAAGTACTGTAGAAGAGACCTGCAGATTACGAGTTCGGATTGTAGTCGTTGTTTTGCATTGTTTAATATTGGTGGAATGGATTCATCGCTGTCCATTGGTTTATACAGAGTATAGTGCAAATCGTATGTACTAAATAATGCGTATGACGGGGTTGGCGCTATGAAATCTAACACAATAGGCAGGACACCATTCCCATTGTACTTCATGAAAACAATATCAATATATTCTTGGTCATTATCCGCAATCGCAATAGGCACATCGGAAAACTCCGCACAGTAATTAGGAATATCCTTCCCTAAAAACAATAATGATTTTGGAGAAATCCTATCAACCGCTCGTTTCATAAATTCCAATTCTCTTTCGGACTTTAGACTTTCTCCAAGATGATAGTAGGTTAATTTGGCAGGATCGACTTGTATATTATATTGATCGATTATTGATCTTAATCTTGAAATAACTGAACTGATGTTATCGAGCTCAATTTCCAGTTCAACCAAATTCATTTCTTCAATATATACATCTTTTTCAAACGTTTTCATATGACCTAGTAGAAACTCTCCATTAACTTCAAGTCTATTACTTATAAAGGCTGAAGTATGCTGAAATAGGCCTTTTGACATTAGAATCAACGGATTCATAAAACGATTGACAAACTCTTTAATAGCCCTTCCTAAATCACGTTTATTAGCTGATTTTTTTCGGATTGCTCCAAAATCAATACAAATAAAATTCCCATTATGTAGAACAAAATTTCCGGGATGCGGGTCCTGAAAATATAAGTCTTGATTATCTAATTGCAATAAAAAATCTAATGCTACTCGCGTCGCTTTTTGAAACATAAGGGGTGACCATTCTTGAGGATATGTTACTATGTCGATATATTCATGCTCCAATACAAGATCAAATGGCTTAAAGGGGGAAATGTCGAGAACTTTTGTTGCGATAATGTAGCTCCCCAACAATCGCCCCTGCTTACATTTATCGTAAATTTCCAGTACTGGCTCTTGGAAATCCTTATAGATCCCTCTATACGCCTTCTTATTTATTTTATCCAACATTACTCGTCCCGTTGGATCTATCCCTCTTGAAATGCTCATCCCTTGGAATTTTTTATCAGCATTTGCCGCTAGCTTATTCGAATTATATCCCTCAAACATACGTAAACCATTAAAAAAATCGATTCCTTCATGCAATCCGCTAGTAGTTAATTGAATGCTAATATCTACGTAATAAATACTAGCAACGAGTACAACAAAGTCTCCCTTTTTTTCGTGAGCCAGTATATCAGGCGAACAAGTAGTTTTCCCTAAAAATTTGTCTCCCCACTTGTTGCTATCATTATCTACGTAGTAGTCAACCTCATACGGTAAATTATTTGTGACCTGAACCGCTCCATCGCCAGTTCCGAAAACGATTATTTTTTTATCTTTCAAAATGAATTCTTTAAGTAATTCAAACTCTTCCGTTAGAAATGACGTGTACATGGCTATTCCCCTTCATAGACTCATGAATCCATTTAATAATAGTGTTTATTAAACTCGAAACCATGTTTATCAAGCCACATATAAATTTCTCTATAGTATGAGCTGAATACTAACACAAAGATCTCGCTTTTGTTCTCATTCAGCAATCTATCTACTGGAAAAATCAAATATGAATCATTCTGAGTTCCATGCTTCTCAATGTTGGAATCTACCAAGTATTCGATATCAAATTGATGAATGCTTTGCTGTTCCCGATAGAACTGGCCGGTTCCCCATCCTATGACTCGTTTATTTGTTAAATTATTTTTGATACCCCTAAATATCTCCTCTCCCCCCATAAGCCTCCGGAATTTCATAGTTAACCTTTTATTGTTTTCTTTTTCTCCCAAGTTAAAATCAGCATATTTCTTGATGAGTTGACCATACAATCGATTTAACCATTCTTTATTCCTTCCAGTGTTTGCATCGTGGATTCTGTGAAGAAACAAAACTTCATCAACGCAAACAAACTTAAAGGCATATGCTAATCTTATTGATAAATCCCAACTATCCATTAATAAGTTTTCATCAAGTAAACCGATTCTCTCATAGCACGATTTTCGATATAAAAAGGTCATTGTAGGAAGTCCAATAGGAGTATCAAGATACCACTCAAAAAGATTGCCCTCGGAATATTTCACAACATTTGAAAATCTTCTGTTTTCTTGGTACATATCTTGTCCATCATCTAAGTTTTTGCTCAATACATGATATCCATCAGAATACGCTACTCCATAATCATCCCCTAGTGCCTCTAACTTACTGACCAGCAGCTCAATGGCTTGCGGATACATATAATCGTCAGTAGCAAAAAATTTTAGATATTGTCCCGTAGACATTCTAATTGCTTGATTCAACGTTTTGTTAATACCTTCATTTTGTTTATTAATGTAAATGTATCTGTTAAAGCGTTCTTCGAGTCTAGTTTCCCAGTTTAATATTCTTTCGTTTGTTCGATCAGAAGAGCCATCATTAATAATAATGAGTTCAATATTCATATACGTTTGTTTTATTAAACTATCAATACAAGTATCTACATAATCTTCGTGATTGTAGGCAGGGACAATAATTGAAACTAATGGCTGCTTCATACTTTCGATCTCCCTTATTATCTTTCACCTTAAATTAAGGAATTAATTACTTCGACAACTTCACCATATCCTCTGTCATAGAAGGGTATATCGATATCTTCAGCAAGTAGTAAGGCATGCCCCACCACCGGGTTCTTCTTGGACTTTATACGCGAAATTTCACCCGATATTTACGTATTTACTCCCCACTAACTCGATAACAGTATCAACTATATATTCTGTACCTTCACGTTTCTTTATAGTAATGCATTTCTTAAAAGTAACAATCTTATCTCTTCTTTTTCAAGGTACTGCGTTTTTTGGGAACTGTACCCTCGATCACCAGCCTTAGTGGCCCCCTGATAATTATGTTTGCCCAGGAAGTCACTCGGAACAATAAACATTTCGGGCAACTCCAGCGCAGATTCAGCTTCCTCTTCGGTCATTAACTCTTCAAACATTTTCTCTCCGGCGCGGAGACCTATTTCTTCAATATGAACTTGTGCAGAATCTGTATTCAGCCTTTTACTAATTTCTTCAATAATAACGCTAGATAGGTCCTCCAATCTTATAGTAGGCATCTTTAATACAAAAACTTCACCACCTTGAGCCAGATTCATCGCTCTTATCATGAGATCTATCGCCTGAGCTGCCGACATCATGAATCGACTCATTTCTTTTCTTGTTATCGTTATTTTCCTTTTCTCCTGTATTTGCCTTTTGAAGAGAGGAATCACCGATCCACGTGATCCCATTACATTTCCGAATCTTACCGATGAAAAAATTGTGTTCTTAGGACCTGCTTGAAACTGAGCAGCAGAAACTAGCCTCTCTGCCATTAGCTTTGTTGCTCCATAAGTGTTCGTAGGTGATATTGCTTTATCAGTGCTCGTAAACAATACCTTAGTTACTCCAGATTGTATGGATGATTGAATTACATTTTGTGTACCAATGACATTCGTTTGAACCGCTTCGAAAGGATTGTATTCGCATGCCGGCACATGCTTCATTGCTGCAAGGTGAAAGACATAATCGATTCCTTCCATTGCCCTAGTAAGTCTGTCTTTATCACGGATATCCCCGATCAAGTACCGCAGATCTTTATTATGCTCGTTTAATGTCTGCTGCATTTCGAACTGTTTGTGTTCATCTCTACTGAATATGCGAATAACGGCAGGCCTGTCCTTGAGTATTCTTTTAATCAAGTGTTGTCCGATTGTGCCGGTGCCTCCAGTAATGAGCACCTTTTTATCCGTGTAAAAACCCATAGGTTTTAGTCTCTTCCTTTCAGCTTATTGCTTAAATTAGTCAGTTGGCTTAACAACTCAGGGGTTAGCTTCTGCATACCATCAATAAGCGGTTGAATACAGGCTAGCAGCTTTTGCCGTTTTAGATTCAAATTTGTTTCCGTGTACATCTCTCTCCAATAGCGCTCCACATAGATTTTCTCCGTTACAAGGAAGAAGCTAAACCATTTTTCGAATATTTCATGATGAACAATAGACGACCAGGTCTCTTCAAATTGAACAAGCCATTTTTCATAATCGTTAGAACTTGAAATAATAAGACTCGATAATTGATCTAACCTATCACCAAATTGTTTAAGCTCTTTCAGCACTCGTGAAATACGCTGTTGAGTCTCTCTTCTTTTTTCTGATGGATAACTCTTTAATTGTCCCACCTTATACTTAAACCAATTCTCTTCGATAACTTCATATGCATGCTGATCTAACAACTGTTGAAGAGTTTTTGTTCCAGTATGTTTAATGACCGCGCCTACAGGAGACGCGTTATAGAAAGGAATATGGGGAACGGATTGAATAACAGCCTCTAGATCCGTCTTCAAATGAAGCATCGTATGATTAGTAACGTTCTCTCCACCGCTTACATTCTGAACAAGAAGATCTGCAGTGTCTACTTTCTGTTGCGCCCAAGCACGAGAAGCATGGCTAACCCCGTCCGAATATACTTGGTTTCCTGGATAGGAGAAGTCTTGACCGATAAAGACAATCTCAGAACAATCGAAATAAGCAGCAATCTGAATTGCCGTTCCCGATACGGTAGAGGAAGAAGAAAGAATCGCATCTTCTTCCGTCAAAACCAATAGATAACGAGAAATGACATCAATATTGAAAAAACCATGCATAAGCATGTCAGAATGATCATTTACAATTGATGTATGTTTAATTGTGGATAGAAATAAAAACGGAATATGAGCTATATCCAACTTTGCAAACGCCCTTGCGTTATACTCCCCAGGGTCCATGGAAATAATTAAATGTGGTTCAATTCCATGATGTAGCAACGCCATTATGCTTGTTCCTGCTGCGATAATAAACGCATGATTTTTAAGTTGACGTAACGTCTCGGCCTCAAGCCCAAGAGAGGGGCCGGAGCCTACAATAACAGCTGGTTTGCCCTGACATACCCCTCTGAGTGCTGTGAATGAAGGGGTTCTCAGAATTCTCTCCATATTCACGATTGAGTTCTCAATCCATTCCCCCTTAAACTTGGCCACCGTGTGGATGTTAGATCTGAAGTTACTAGCCACCAGAATCATCAGCTTGTTCATCCGCTCTTCTAATGTCGGATCAAGCTTGCGATACGGAGGAAGAAGCACATATGAAAATTCGCCCTTCAGCGAATTGTATATGCTTACGAGCATATCCATAATTAATTGGTCTTCTTGACCTACCGCAAACATCGCCACATTTTGATTACCGAGAACGTTTCGCAGATCATTCGACTCGATCGCCGTCAGGAACAGTTCAACATTGGGTTCGTAGATGTACAATTGCTTATTCGGATAAGCGTTCATAAAAGCTTCGGCATGATACCCAAGTCCGAAGCCGACCATTAATACATGATCCGCATTCAGAACTCTCTCGTCATGCGACTCCGTCCAACGAGCAACCTCTAATTGGGGATCATATTTGCTATAGAGGTGTAATAAGGTCCCTTGTTCATTGCGAAGCGCAACGTTGGCAGTTCCGTTTTTGCTCGGTTCGCCAGTTATGTAAGCCTTATTCGGCGTTTTATTTCTAACCAGATTGTAAATCTCCGGGTAATGTTCTCTAAGAAACATCAAGTTATCTGCCGCATATTTCTTCATGAGGTGGTTTCGGCCTCCAATTGTGCAAGCAGATGCTTGAAGGATTCGGACATTTCATATTTGATAAGGTCGGCTGCCGATGTGTAATCCTGCTGCTCCATAGCCGTCCCCAGTTCCTCAACGTGCTTCTCCAGTCCATCTATGAACTGAACTACTGAAGCATGAATAGGCTCAGCCCCTAGTCGCTTATCCCCATAGGTCCGCAAGGCAAGCGCAGATTGCCCGACCCAATTGGTCCCTTCCATAAGTTGACCGAAGTAGCCCCAATCTTCTTCTTTCATCTCTCCGTAAAGCAGTTCAGGAATAGAGTCACATCCGCGAATCAATTTAGGAAGATATTCTTTCAGATCCTCTGCAATGCTTTGCATCAACACCGCCTCTTGTACGCTTTTTATTTCAACGGATCGAATATCCATTAAATTCTCTATCAAATAATTATTGTACTGGTCTCTATAATTTACGCCATCAATAATGACTTCCTGTACGATCTCTTGCTGATCATACAACGATTTGAACAAGCTATTCAATGATTCAAGCCTGGCTTCTCGACTTTGGTTGAAAAGCTCTGTTGTTCCTTGCGCAGATTTTATGTTCATTTGCTTCAGCACCTTATCAACTTAGTTAACGTATATATCGGCATTATCGCTATAAATCTAAATAGAAAAGCCTTCCGATCGGTTGATCGGAAGGCTTCCACTTTGCACCATATTAGCCAAGCAAACGAAGTACGTTTTGCGGTACGGAGTTTGCTTGAGCCAGCATAGCTGTTCCAGCTTGAACAAGAATCTGTCTGCGCGTGAACTCCGTCATTTCCTTAGCCATATCAGCGTTGCGGATACGGGATTCGGAAGCGGACAGATTTTCAGCATTTACGCCAACGTTGTTGATCGTGTGCTCCAGACGGTTTTGAACAGCACCGAATTCAGCACGACGTTGCGACACAGTGCTGATAGCTGTTTGGATTGCAGAAATAGCGGATTGGGCAGCGGAAGCGCTAGCTACGCTCAGTCCAGTCAGACCAAGAGCCGCAACGCTGGTGCCGCTACCTAGCGATACGGAGATCGTTTGGTTCGATTCGAAACCGACTTGGAAAGCTACGCTGCTTGCTGCACCTCCAGCCGGTCCGCTCAACAAATTAATGCCATTGAACTTAAGATTGCTAGCAATGTTGTCGATTTCGGAAGTCAGTGCAGTAACTTCCAATTGAATTTTGTTACGGTCCGTGTCGTCCAGCGTTCCGTTGGAAGCTTGGTTAGCCAGAACGTTCAAACGTTGCAGCATGGAGTGAACTTCAGTCAGAGCACCCTCAGCCGTTTGAATCAGGGAGATGCCGTCTTGAGCATTGGAAATTGCTTGGTTGTAACCACCGATTTGATAACGCATTTTCTCGGAGATTGCCAGGCCAGCAGCGTCGTCGGCAGCGCGGTTGATGCGGTAACCGGAAGACAGCTTTTCCATCGATTTGCTCATCGTCGTGTTATTGAGACCCAGGTTACGATGAGCGTTAATTGCACTTACGTTAGTGTTAATGTACATCAAAATCATCCTCCATGATTATAAAGATTAGCCGCATCCTTGCGACATATTATTAATATCGGATTGCAATCTATATATTTTTATAGGGATAAATAAAAATACTAGAAATTATTTCTTCTCATCAAAATAATGAGACATATGATCTTCCGCGCTTACACCCTGGTAGGCCTGAAGAACCGTACGCTGAGTTCTCGTCGAACCGAGATCCTTGCCAACGCTCAGCATTTTCATCTCTATTTTACGCGTTGTTTCCGCCGTAAGGAGTCTGGCGGACTCAGCCGGAGTATGGATTCGGTCTTCGAAGATTCGTTGTACTCGCTCCAAGCCAAGCTCCTGGATGAGGCGCTTCTGAATCTGCTCCATTTCATCTTGCAACCTGTCCTTCTCTTCTGCAAGTTGAGTAATCCGTTCCCACATTGTCTCTTCGTCGGCCTCGTCTTTTACCAGAACATATTGGGCCATGCTCAACTCTGCTAATTGATCATACCCCCGTTTCCAGGAATCCACCAATCCCTGAAGCTCATCCTCCATTCCCAACCTCTTTTCCGATCTGATCCCAAGTGTCGCGAAACTGTTTAAGAATCCCTTCCGGCTCATTTAGAAGCTCAGCATCTTTGCGGACGTTGGCTTCAGTCAATAACCTGATCAGATAGAGATAGATTTCTTTCATATTTTTCGCAATACTCTCGCCCTGTTCCTCGTTAAGACACGATAACAGCTCAAACACAATCTCCTGCGTCTTTTTCATGAACCGATTAGCTTCCGCCATGTTCTTCGCAGCAAGAGCTGCCCGTGCCCGTCCAATATTCGTCAGACCTGCGTCGTAGAGCATTAAGATCAGTTTATGAGGCGATGCAGTCTCGTACTTGTTCTTCTGGTAGGCTTGGTAACCCATTCGGGATTGCGCGTTCACGTAGTCCATCTCCTCGTCACTTCACGCTAATCTTCCGACATTAATTATTGTAGCTCAAGGAAGCAATCTGACTATTTAACCAAGATTGCTGGTTATTCAGCGAAGAGAGAGCGGACTCCATCGCAGCAAACTGAGCTTGCAGCTTGGCTTCTTTGGATTTCAGACGTAAGTTCATGGAGTCCATCTGTTCGGTAATCATCTTAATATCCGAATCGTATCCAGATAGCTTGTATGCAAGGAATCCAGTATTAGATTTCGTCCATGCTCCCAAGCTCTGGTACATTCGCACGGCAATTCCGCCATCCTTGTTCCCTTCGGATCCATCATAAGCAAATAATTGATATACCGAGTCTGAATCATTTTTGAACGCTTCAATAAACTTGTCTTTATCGAAGGATATTTTACCGGTCATTTGACTTCCGGATGTAATCCCTTTATCGATCTCTAGACCAATCTCGCTCAGCATACTGAATGCGCCAGCATAATCGGCATTCTTATCGCCGTATTTCCCACCTATAGTGCCATTGACGAGATCGCTTAACTCTTGCTGCAGCATCCGCAGCGTCGAGTCGCCTTGCATAACTGCGCCTTTAGCGCTGCTCTCACGAATCAGCGTTACGGCATCGTTATAGGCGTCGACGAATGCTTGTACTTTGCTAGCCACTTTAGTCGCGTCTTTGTCCACCGTGATGGTGCTGGAGGAACCCGCTTTAAGCAAGTCAATCGTCAATCCCGGAACAACGTCTTTGAGCGTATTGCTTCCGGATGTAATTGCAATGCCGTTCACGGTAGCTTCCGCGTTCTGGGCAGCTTGCTTCGTGTTCGTTGCATTGGTTCCACCCTGCTTAACCCCAAGATTCTCCAACAACGTAAGCGCGGACGAGTCTCCCCCCAAATAGACATGACTGCCCGAAGCTCCGGCGCCAATTCGGATGTCGGAATTTTCTCCGAAATTGTCGGCCGTCAACACGAGAGTCAGATTGCCGGGAGAGGTTTCAATGATACTCGCGGTGGTTCCCGCCTTGGCCGAGTTAATATCGTCACGCAATTTCTCCAGCATCTTTTGGTTCGTTACACCTGCGCCCGTCAAGATATCGATATCTTTGGATACCGTGCCGTCTTTCCCTTTCAAGGTGAATGTTCCCGACAGCGTCGACGAGTCGCCAGCGGCGAACTCGGCTGATGCGACGACGTGTTTCTGAGCCAACTTACTAACTTGTACGCTATAGCTGCCAGGCGTAGCCGTCTCAGAAGCAGTAACATTAACCGAAGTGGTATCGCTAGATATAGCAGAAGATTGCTTAAACGCCGTAGAATACATCAGCTCCGTGGCCGTTGTGCGAAGAGCCAGGACCTTTGTATTCAAATTCCGAATTAACGTTTGATTATTCGTTATCGTGGTCTTTTTTGTTTCGAGGCTCGTATACGGAATCTTCTCAAGCTTCATGAGCGCTTCGATCATGGCACTGGTATCCAGACCGGAAGCTAATCCTGATAAACTGATTCCACTCATTGTAAATCTCCTTTCTGCCTTCTTCTAGACTAGCGACGCTCGTCGAAAAACATCCCTATCAATTCTTTCATTTTCAAAGAAAGGTCGATCAGAAATTCCGGAGGCAAGCTTGCAATTACTTCCTGGGATTCAGAATCGATCACTTCGACATACATCGTCTTTGCTTCCTCATTAAACTTGAACTTCAGCATTTTACCGGATGAAGACAGCGAGTCATTCGTCTTTTTCAACTCTTCTTCCAGCTTCTTCTTGTCTTTATCGCTCAGCAAGTCCAGATCATACTTCGCCTTGCCTTCCTTCTGTGAAGCTGCTCCTATTGCCGCGGTTTCGTCTTTCGTAACCTTTTCTTTCGCGGAGGTAGCACTACGTTCCGGCTTATTTTCTATGCTCGGCATTTCCACCCGCTGGATTCCGCTGATTCCCGACATGTTCATCACTCCGCATCCGATTTTGATCCCAACTTATTGAAGCTCTTAAGCAGTCCTATTGCCTGAGCGTCAGGTAATGAATTCCGTTGCCCCGCTTGAAGATTTTCCTGCATCAAACCTTCATAAAGCTCCTTGCGTAAAATCTGGATGTGACGTGGAGCGACGAAACCCAACTTAACATTGTCGCCTTCGACAGCGAGCACCTGAAGCTCTATCGAATCGCCCACCATGACCTTTTCTCCGACTTTCCTCTTCAGAACAAGCATCAATTCTCCTCCTTGCCAGTCAAAGGGTGCCGGATCGGATAGTCGTTCTGGTGGATGATGAACTGACAGCCAGTACGTTGATTCGGAGCAATTAGAACAGGAGCTTTGAGATTCACATAGAAGACGTCATCAATGATATTAACGATAAGGAAGGTGACGACATCATCTCGCTTCTGAATGGCCAATAATTCAACGGTTTCACTATCAATTTCAAAGCCGTAATCCTGAACAGCTTTTTCCGCAGGAATTAAGATGAAACTCAATTGATCATTAAGCGCATGAAGAATATAGAACGGCGTATCCTCTAAAGCAACCAACCCGTAAGTATCGATGTTCTGTAACCCGACGATCCCTTTACCGAAACGTATGATTTGGTTCTCGGACAATACGAGTTCGCCGTATCGTTCGCTCAGTATGATGGTGTCTTGCTGATTCACGACGTCAACTCCATTCCGTTATCCTCATCATGTTTTGGTTTTTCCGATTGGACGAGTCTGAATATCGATTTCCGGCGGATGGACTCTTATGTCGAATTTCACCCTGGATTTCGGAGCGATGTCGATTGCGACTTCGACCCTGCTTCTTCTCATGTAGTCTTCATACGCCTGTCTTCCGAAAATGTTAGGCTTTGACGGGTTTCTTAAATCTCCCGCCTCGTCCCCTTGCCGTACATTGACAATCAACTCCTGGGCGAATTCGGCCTCCATTTTCTTATCCATCTCTCGTTGATAAGTAGAAGGCCTCAACAATCCCAATTCGTCCCACACTTGTCTCCAATCCGTCCGCATCTCTGCCGAACGATTCCGAATTTCAAGTTTTGCGGGGACATGCGACGCATCGACCTCTGCTTTTGGAATAATCGTGCGAACAGGATTGGGCTTAGGAATTCCGAGAGGAGGCCCGGAAGTGATTCCCTGTATGATCAACACCTCCTAAATGCTGAGAAGAGGTTTTATGCCGATACTAACTGCTATCGAATAAAATCAATTAATGACAACTGACTTATCCTCGCTCCCGTTGACAATGCAGCCTGGAGCACATTTTCCTGAATTTTCAACTGCATAATCGCTTCGGGCATGTCCACATCAGCGACTTTGCCTCTAAGCTCCTTCAGAGAAACTTGTTCATCCAGAATCCGATTTTCGACAAGATCGAATCGATTGGCACGGGCCCCGATCTCCGCCCATGTCTTTGCTATTTTATCCGCTGCAATATCAAACCTATCCATATCGGCTAGAATTAAATCCTGATCGTTGGCTTCCAGATGCGCGATGGTATCGTCCAGTATTTTGAAGGTATTCTCCGCATCGCCTGCAGCTCCGAATATCTCCTCTCCAGTCAAACTGACCGGAACGGTAACAGAGGGACTTACGTTCAGGAAATAAACTCCCGAATCGGTCGCATCGTTAGCCGCAGTGGCTGAATTATAAGGAGCTTGGTCAGTCTTCTGTCCATTAAACAGATAACGACCGTTATATGTGCTGTTCCCGATCAGGACCAACTGCTCACGCAACTGCTTCATCTCCGCCGCAATCGTAGCACGAGCATCCTCAGGAACCGTACCAGTAGAAGCCTGCTGAGTAATCAACTTGGCTCTCTTTAACACATCATTTGCTTGTTGCATCAACGAGTCCATCGTTTTCAGAATTCCGCTTCCGGTTCTAGTATTTTCCAGATACTCGTCACTACGGCTTAGTTCGGTATCATACCGCATCTGATAGCTGATTCCGACCGGGTCGTCTCCTGGACGATGAATTCTCTGTCCAGTCGCCAATTTATTCTGCCAATCCTGGATACCTGAATTCATGTTTCGCAGATTGCCGAGCAATTGTGTCGTTTTCATCATACTAGTTACGCGCATCGCCGTTTATACCTCCTTATCTGCCCACTAATCCCATTTGGTTAATAACCCGATCGAGCATCTCGTCCACCATAGTCATGTTGCGAGCAGCCGCATTATAAGCGTGCTGAAATTTGATCATGTCCGCCATTTCCTCATCCAGAGAAACTCCGCTGACGGATTGACGTCTGATATTTACGGAATCCACCAGTTGTTGCTGATTTTGCATCGAACGCTCTGCATTGGCCGCTCTGGTCCCAAGATCGCTTGTTACCGCCCGGAAATAATCATCCGTAGTACCCGACGAAAGATTAGTCAAGTTGGATGGGTAGTTAAACACGTTATCCCTCAACTTGGCAAGAGCATGCGCGACATCGCTGTTACCCTTAATCGTGGTATTGATGGTACCATTTGTATCGTATTTAGCCGAAGCCGCAATTAGATTAGTATCATTTTGGATTGCAGGATTAACTTGGATATTCAAAATATTGAAGGTGCTGGAGCCGTCTGAAGTGACAAAAAACGGAATTCCCGAGGTAGCGGGGTCAGAATAGCTGTAACCTAATTGGTGCACTCCGTTAAATCCGTTAACGACGAACTGTGCCGAAGAAGCAATGCGGGAACCTGTGGGAATCAATGTTCCTGCCGTAATTACAGTGCCGTTTTCAAGCGTAACATCGTTAACGGCCGTCATATCCGAATTGGTTACATATCCATTCGGGAGCGTAACCGTCAACTCGCCTTGAACAAGGGTGTTGATCATCGCATTCAACTGGTTGGTAATAATTTCAACCTCGCTGCGGGACTGGACGTAGCCGTGTAGTTGGCCCCCGGTAGCTGCTTCTGCATCCGCATTAGTCAGAAGAGTAAATTCGTCTCCGTTTACGACTTCGATGCCGGCAGCCAAAATCGTTACATTGCCATCTGGAGATTCAGCTGCCTGAACGTCAACAAGCTTCGAGAGTTTATCGATCAGAAGATCTCTTTGGTCGCGGTAGTCGTTGGCATTATCGCCGAATGCTTCCGTCCGCCTAATGAAGGCATTCAGTTGCGATATCCCTTCCGTAATCACATTGATTTCATTGACCTTCGCCGCAATGTTGCTGTCTATATCTACGCTCACATTAGCCAGAGATTGCCCCATATGTTGCAAAGTATCCGCAAAGTTGACCGCAGAACCGACGACGTCAATTCTAGCGCTGAGAAGCGTCGGGTCGCGATTCAGAACTTCCCACGAATTCCAAAATTTATTCATAACAGCACTTAAGCCTGTCGTTGAAGGCTCATTAACGATGCCTTCGATTGCGCCGATCGTGCTGCTTCTGATCTCCCAGGAAGCGAGCATTTGGTTCTCTCTTCTGTACTGCTGATCCAGGAAACTCTCCCGGACTCGAGTGATCGAATCATACTGAACACCGGTTCCGATCTGTCCGGGATTGACGCTGCGCGTCATGCTCATCGTTTCGAGAGGGCGGGTTGCGGACACGTTTACCCGTTGACGGGAATACCCTTCCGTAGATGCGTTCGCGATATTGTGTCCAAGCGTGGTCAGTGCCGTGGTCTGGGTCAGTACCGCCCGCTTGCTTGTCTCCAAACCATGAAAAGTAGATCTCATATGCTATATCCCTCCGTTGATCTCCCAAGAGAACACAACTTTCCTCTCGGCTAAGCTCGGGTATCGAAATAGGAATTGCGTTTGGCGTGCGATGCGCTGAGTCCCGGATTCTGATAAACCATTTCGTCCTCGGGACTCCCTACTAACAAATCAAGGGAATGATTTACGATATCCAATGCCTGACGCACGAGCTGCTGGTTGGTTTCGTTCAACTGCCGTAAAATTCGAGCCCGCTCGGAGAGTTCCGTCGAGACGGATTGCAAAGCTTGTTTGTGCGCCAGCGACGTACAATGCTTAACGACATCCTCAAGCCGCATATTAGGGTCAGCCTTAACGCCTGCTTCCTGCTGAAATGCGATCAACGCTTGCCTTCTCGCTTGATCGGCGGACGCCAATGACTTAATGACCTTGGACTCTTGCGACAGCGTCTGGGTAAGTTCGTTCAATTGATTGCCGATGACTTGCTCCTTCTTCCTTTCGCCAAGCTCAATGAGATTGGCGTACAGAGCATTCATCTGCTGCAACGAATCCATAAGAGGTTGAAAAGTCACCCGTCATCCTCCGATCGTTAGGATTTAAAAAAGGGAAGAAGCTTCTCGATGATGAGCTTATCTTCCACGTAATAGTTGCCGGTTGCCACTTCGTGCTTCAGCTGTTCTATGCGTTTCGTCCTGTCCGGGTCGGAAACAGGCTGCCTCGAATTAAGAAGCTCCATAGCCTCCGCCGAAAACTGCACCTCGTCCTTCCGACGCTTGCCGGAAACCTGGTTGGCGCGAATATCCGATTGCTGTTGATAAGTGCGATAGGCACCGATACGCTGAGTATCATTTATTTTCATGACGATCACCTCAATAAATAAAAAAGACCGATAATATCTATCCCTATTATCGGTCAGCTCATATGAAATGTTTAGTCGTTGCGGTTAATTATCGCGATCGCGAAGACGATCGCCGATCTGGTACGTGCCCTTCTGCCGCTCTTCATCGGGATTGTACCTCGGCCCCGTTTGTGAAGTGGCGTTCCTTACGTCCCGAGTCAAACGCTTCTTGCAAGTCTCACACAGGTGCCCTTCGCGAATAAGCGTACCGCACGACTCGCACGGGTAGGACAAGTTAGGAGCATCCATCAACGAAATCCGGCCCTCGCGAACCCATCTCGTAATCTGCTTGATGCTGATCTCCGTCTCCTCGGACAGCTGCTGAATGTCCATGCCTCTATTCTTACGCAGATGCTCCGCGCATCGCTCGTAATCTTTTTCCAACTCTTGGTGACAACTGTTGCAGACCTCGCGGAAGCTTTTAGAGAACAGCTTGCCGCATTTCGGACAGTAGGTTAAATTCACGTAATCATCCCCCCATCTCCGACATCAATCGACTCTAATTGCCTAAATTATACTAGAAAAGACAAGCATCCGCCAGTTACTTCGTTTGTTACACGGATGCTGTCGGTTTAACCGCCGGCGTATCGGTACGTTTGGGCTCCGAATAAGCCGCTTTAAGCTGGTTCGGCACGCTGCCGAACAGCAGCCAGGACCATCCGGTCAGTCGGCTCAACGCGGTAACGGCAACCCAGGAGATCGTCAGAGCAAGCAGGAAGCCGCCGGCATACCAGGCATGATGAACGAGCGTACTGCCGCCGGAGAGCGGAAATTGCCGATAGACGAGCAAGATCAGCGGATGCACCAGATACACTCCGAACGAAACGATTCCCAGATGACGCAGTCGCCCGACCCAGAACGAAGTGTTCATTTTTCCGCCGATCAGGAAGGCGATCTGCATCAATACCAGCGGGGTAATCATCGTATAGAGATCCCAAATTCCGTCGTACAGCGCGTTGTGATACCTGGTCTGATACATTCGCGCATTGTAGAACATCGTGACGTAGGTGATGCCGGAGCCGAGCCATACCGCCCATAGAGCGATCCACGCGGCCACTTTCGTTTTCGTTATATTTTCTTTGGCGATGATCAGCCAATCTTTGATCCGATCGAAGTAGATGCCCAGCCATGCCCCGAGAAAATAATGTCCGAAGTAAGACAAGGACCAGCTGCCCCGGTTCGTTACTTGCCAGTATTCGCGGTTGAGCAGGAAGAATGCCCACTGCAGCCCGACGCCGATCAATATCGCGGACGCCGCCAGCCATTTGTACTTTTTCATCAACAGCAATAACACCGGGAACAACACGTATAACTGAATGCTGATAAACACAAAATACAAATGCGTATAGGCCTGCCCCTGCGCTACTTTGCTCCAGAAGCTCGGCCACATCTGCGACAGTTCCCAGGCGAATCCGTTCTGATACCATCTCAACACGAAGTACAGCAGCGAGAACAGCAAATAAGGAACGACAATATACATCAACCGATTGCGATAAAATTTCTTGAACCGCTGAACCGTGAGCGGCTGAGGATAATAATTGTAGAACAGCACGAAGCTGCTGAGCAGAATGAACGAAGTCGTGCCGATTTTAGAAAAAATGTTCAAAAAATTATAAACCCCATAAAGGGATGTATGCTTCATATCTACCGTCGCGAACGAGGTGGAGTGCACCATGAGCACGCCTAAGATCGCGATGCCGCGTACGATGTCGATTTCGTTTAATTTAGCTCGACGTTCCATGTCTCCTCCTTTGGGACAGGCATTATTTGGATTGGTTTTATCCGAAGTCACCCTATCATAGCATAAGGCGAACGCCGTCGAAAAGCGAGTTTCGATGGAATCTCTCACGATTTCTGCTAGGAACGTGCCCAGAGCAGACCGTAAACTCGGCTCTCCGCTTGCGGTTCGGAAGCCTGTCTCAGGACACGAGCGCACTCGTCGAGCGTGCTTCCGGTCGTATACACATCGTCCAACAAGATGATATTTCCGGAAAATGAAGCTGTCGAGACGGCTGCGAAATTGCCTCTCATGTCGACGACGCGGCTGCGACGGGTTTTGAGACTTTGTTTTTCGGTGTGACGGCGACGATGCAGAAGAGGGCGATAGGCCATTCCATACCATTCGGCCAATCGGCAGGCTAATCGCTCGGCTTGGTTAAAGCCACGCTCTCTTAGCCTCTCGGAGGCCAGCGGAACGGCAGTAATGATAGGAAACGAAGTTTGGGATGTCGCAGCCTGCAGACGCTCCAATGCGAATGCCAGCATGGCGGCCAAAATCAGCTCTACACCCTCGTTGCCCCGGTATTTGTACAGCGCAAGCCAGTCCTTCATCCCATCGGTATAGCGGACCGCACAACGACTGATCGCGTAGGAACGCTGCGTTCTTCGGATGCAATCCTCGCACGATTCCGCCCGTCCGCAGACGCGGCAGACCGGATGCACGATCCAAGGAATCGCTTGTCGGCATAGACCGCATAAAGATGCCAGAGCCCGCTTCGGCGCCGGATGCCTGATCGGAATCGGCACAGCGGCAGCTGCACTCGCGCCCTGGCTCGCATCACGGCCGCAGATTGGACATTCGCGTTTTGTCGAGGCAAACCAAGAGCCAACATTCAATCGCATTCGTTAATCACTCCTATTTTGGACGAGGTATGGGCTGAAAAAGTTACACTTTTCGACTTGCGTGAAGTCAAGTCGGCTTTCAACATGATTCTCTCTGGGCAATAGTGCGGCGGACTAGTCGGCTTTCAAATAACCCTTTCGTCTTGCGGCGGCATTCATCGTCCGGATTTGCCGGATCGAGTTCCGTTGTGACCGTGTCCATTCCGGAGCGCCGTAATAGACGAATCCGAACGGGTCGTCTCCCGAGCGCCCTGCCCTTCCCGCCATCTGTACGAGCGAAGCCGCGTCAAACAGCGAATTATGGGCGTCGAGAATGAATACGTCGCTGCGATGGATCGTGACACCCCGCTCCAGAATCGTCGTTGTGACAAGAAGTTGGATGGTTCTATCGCGGAAAGAAACGACTTTTTCTCCTCGTTCTTCGTCCGGGGAAGAGGTTCCGGCGATAGCAGTGCCTGGTAGGCCAAAGCTCTTCGCCTGATTGCGAAGCAGTCGAACCATCGGCTCAACTTGCTTAACATACGGCACGAACAGGAACACTTGAGCGCCGCGACCCACGGATCGGCGAATTGGTTCCAGCAGTCTTTTCGGGATTGTCTGTTTGGCGAGCACTTGATATACGGGCGGCAGCTTCAGTCTGGCGGGAACCGGCAACGGATGGCGATGATAACGAACCGGAACCCTTGCATACGCCAGTCTCCCGCGTGACGCATCACGCTGCAATGCTGCCGGAGGCGTAGCGCTGAGGTAGACGGTTCGGCCATCGGGCTTTCCGCATTTGGCGGCGGCATAATGAAGCATCGGGTCGTTATGGAAAGGAAAAGCATCCAACTCGTCTATAAGTACGAGGTCGAAAGCCCCTTGAAAACGGAGAAGTTGATGGGTAGTCGCCAGCGTAAGCTCCCCTTCCCTCCAACGATCCGGACTCCCTCCGTACAGAACGGCAATATTTCGGTCCGGGAACGCTTTGGCCAATCTTGGCGCCAACTCCAGCACAACGTCCCGTCTCGGCGTCGCCACCAGCGCTCTGCCCCCTCTTGATAGCACCGAATCAAGCAGGGGAAAAATCATCTCCGTCTTGCCCGCTCCCGTAACCGCCCAGAGTAAAAATGATCGGCCCTTGGAAGCCCGCGGAGCTTCTAGGAAGGCGAGGGCTTGAGCGGCAGCGTCGCTTTGCGCGGGGCTGAGTCCCCAGCGCTTGATGAGGTGCTGTTGGACAGTCTCAGAACGGGAGGACTGGGAAGTGGCGCGTTCCGAGATGATCGGCATGTCTAAGTGATGCGCAAAGCCTGCAGTAGAAACTCGTGCTGAGTGCGTAGGATTGACGGCGGATACATAGGACGAACTCGCAGGGGTGGTGGCGGGTAGAAATACTGAGCTAGAAAAGCCGGCGGTCGGCACGCCGATGACGAGCAGCTCGCATTCGCGGCTGCGCCCCATCGTCAGGCAAGCCTCGCAATACGCGCAGGCTTGCCTCCCGCACGCGGCGCAAGTCGTGCGCCGCAGCTTATCCGCGCTGCCGCAGCGCCGGCAGCGCAACACCTGGGCGCGG
>Ga0065721_10003817_pt1 | contig 70530 bp, 57 predicted proteins | sample Mesricmetagenome_FD_59108 | JGI IMG/M metagenome (GOLD analysis project Ga0065721, IMG submission 59108) | Mesophilic microbial community from rice straw/compost enrichment Sample: eDNA_1 v2 (version 2) | ecosystem: Engineered > Solid waste > Grass > Composting > Bioreactor | place: USA: Davis... | reverse complement strand
CCCCTGCCACCCCTCCCTCAATCAAGAGCGGGGAAGGCGCCAAGCGCCTTCCCCTGCACCCCATCCCTAAAACATTTTTTAGTCCTCCAATCACCGAACCATACAGCCGCTTTTGCTGAACTTGACGTCCTCTCCTTCGGAGCCAGCACCTCCTCGTTGGGTTCGCCCGTCGACGGCACCCTTACCTTCAACGGAGGCACGCTTCGCTATACCGGCGAGGCGTCCGCCACCTACGGCACCCCTCGTCCGACGAGCATCACCGCCCACGGCGGCACCCTCGATGTGACCGACGCCGGCTCGACCTTTTCGTTCGCCGGAGCGCTTTCCGGCACGGGCACCTTCACCAAAACCGGAGCGGGCACCGTCAACATGGCGGGCACCCACAGCGCCTACACCGGCGCGATTGTCGTCGGGCAAGGCCGCTTTCAGGTTTCCGCCACCACCACTACCTGGGCCGCCAACGCCTTCTCCGTCGCGTCCGGTGGCGAGCTTTATCTCCCGTCCCGCAGTTCCGGGAGCTACGAACTCGGCGCGCTCTCCGGCGCGGGCGATGTGACGCTCGTGGCGAATTCCGGCGTGGTGACCAAGCTCAGCGTCGGCGCGAACAACACCGACAGCACCTTCGCCGGCGCCATCGCGACGACCGGCGCCGGCACGGGCTCCTTGACCAAGGTTGGCACCGGCACGCTCACCTTGAGCGGCGTCAATACCTACACCGGCGCGACCTCGGTCAATGCGGGTAAACTCGTCGTCAACGGCTCGCTCGCCAGCGCCTCCGTCACGGTCCAATCCGGCGCCGCGCTCGGTGGCTCGGGCAGCTTCGGCGGCTTCGTCGCGATCGGCGCCGGTGCCACGCTCACGCCGGGCAACTCGCCCGGCACGATCACCTTCACCGAAGGCCTGTCGCTCGCAGGCGGTTCCGTCCTCGATTTCGAACTCGGCACGCTGAGCGATCTGATCGTCGTCTCGGGCGGTTTGCTGCTCGGTCCCGAGGCCGGCGTGGTCACGATCAATCTCGCCGACTCCGGCGGGTTCAAAGCGGGCCTCTACACGCTGATCGACGCCACCGGAGCGGACATGCCGCTGGGCGTGGTCGCCACCGATTTCGCGCTTGGGCTTACGATCGCGGGCTACGACTACTCGCTCGATCTCGTCGACTCGCAACTGCTGCTCACCGTGGTCTCCCACGCCATCCCCGAACCCGCCACCGCCGCCGCGCTCGCCGGACTCGGCGCGCTCGGCGCCGCCGCTTTGCGCCGTCGGCGCGTGGGCTGATCCGCCGCCGGCGTCACGAAACGGGGACACGTCGTTGCGGGATGCCTATTGTGGTTCGAAGGGCAGGACGGCCGTGCCGTCTTCCGTGGTGTAGTCGTAGCGGAATCCTCGCGCCTGCTTCAGCTTTAGGTGGGCGGGCCAGGAGACGGAGAGCCGGAAGCGCTCGCCCGGGGCGAGATCGGTGAAGGTGAAATAGCCGTTCTCGTTCGACAAGACCTCCGGGGTCGTGAACAGCTCGCGGCCTTCGGTCGGATAACGCCGAATGGTGGCTCCGGGGAACCCTTGCCCCGTGGTCACGTTTACGACCCGGCCGAGGAACACCTTCGCGGGTTCGAGGATGAGCACAGGCGGAGGTTGCCGAAGCGCGGGGGCGGGCACGGTGGAGTAGGTGCGGGCGAAGCCCGGCGCGACCGCCATCACGTGAACTTGGAGGTCTTTCCACTCGGGGAAGTCTTCGCCGAATCCCACGACAACCTCGCCGTCGGCGTTGGTGGTCGCGGTTTGGACGCTCCAGACGGGCGATCGTCCCGGTGTATCCGTGAATTCAATACGGAACTGGCAGTGCGCGCTGGGCACCGGCGAGCCGGAGCGGTCGAGAACGCGCCACATGTGCTCCGTGATGCGCGGCAAACGCACCACCACGTCCGCGACCGGACGCCGGCGGGTGAGCGAAACGGGTTCGGAGCGGGCGAAGGCGAAATTTTGGAAACCTTGGGAGGCCCAGATTCTGAGGTCTTTGCCGTCCAAGGCGACCGGGGTGGAGATCATCCATTCGCCGATGCGCAACTGACCCGGGAAGGAGAACGTGTGATTGTTTTCCTTTTTCGGACGGGCGGCCTCCCCGAAGAGGAGTGCGTCGCGGACGGGCTCGCCATTGGCGTCGAGCACCTTCACGCGCACGAGCCCGGCGGGTTTCACCGGCACGTCGAGGAACTCGGTCGTTTCGTCGATGACGATCTCCCGCTCCCGGTCGGCCGTGCGCAGATCCAGATCCACGCCGATCAAGCCCCAGCCGCTGGACAACTTCAGCCGGGTGCCCGGAGTCCACTCGGCGAACAGGGGCTTGTCGGTTTCGAGCGCGAAGCCGTCCGAGTTCCACACGCCGGGCTCGTAACGATGGATGTGGAAGCGACCCGCGGGGAAGACGCGTTTCCCGCCATGAAGGAAACGCACCTCGACCCGGCGCAGCGGGACGGCGGAGTCGCCGATCTTGGCGTGATCGATGACGAGTTCCGGCAGCAGGTCCGTCGCGGAGGGCACGTCGAGGTTCAGGCCGCGCAATCGACGATCGGAAAAACTCAGGATGAAGCGACTTTCGCCGATATTATTCAGCGTGGTCTCCGCCGATCCGTTCGCATCGATGGTTATCCGAAGGGATCGGCTCAGCATGCCTTTGTCGCCCGGTAGGACGCGCGAAGTTTGAACGTCGACGGTCTGGCCACGAAACGGATCGGGAAAGTTGATCAGCCGAAGTTTCAACACCCGGAGGCGGGGAGCCTTCGCGGTGAGCTCCGCCGGGCGGTCGGGCAGGGCGGGGATGGTCACGGCGAAGGGATCGGAGCGGGGCGAATTCACCTCCAACGTGTAGCTCACATGATCGTGGAGGTGCTCGACCAAGGCTTCGCCGTTCGCGTCGGTTCGGAGATTCGGGTAGCTCCAGATCGGGTAGGGCGATGTGGGCGACCAAGGCTGTGAAGAGGCCGCCACGCGCAGGCGCGCGTCGGGCACGGGCGTGCCGTCGTCGAAGACGAGGCGCAGTCGAGTGGACGTGGCTGGCGGGAGACGAACGGTGAGCGGAGAATCTTCCCCGTGGGCGTTCACGCGCAGCGGCCCGTGCCCGATGGTGGCGTGGCCGGGACCTTCAATGCTGAGGAAGACCGGACAGTCTTCGGTTTGATGCGGAAGCATGGCGCGGCCGGTGGCGTCGGTGCGCGCTTGGTCGCGTTTGTCGGGGCCTCGGTTGTCGTGCTTCCACTGGATGAGCGCTCCGGGAAGAGGTGCGCCGTCGGAGCCGCGCACGAACAGGTGGACGCGATGGCCGGGGCTCAGCTCGATGGGCGCGGCGAGTTCGGCTTCGTCGACCGCGGCGTGCGTGACGCGCAGCGCGAAGCCCTCGGCGCGCACGGTGAGCCGCACCGGCCCCGCGAGCGGGCGACGCGATCGAAAGCGACCGTAGGCGTCGGTGGTGGCCGACGTTTCCCGGATACCGGTCGAGAGGAAATGGACATGGGCTCCCTTGATCGGCGTGCCATCGGGCGCGGTCACTTGGCCGGAGATCGTTCGCTCAACCTGAGCGGTGGACGTTCGGCGCACAAACGGATCGGGCTCGATGTGGCGGGCGGCGAGGTTGTCGAGCAACTCGACGCGCTCCTGATCGCTCAGCGCATTTGCCCCGAGCCGCACGGCGAGCGCGAAACCACCGATCGCCACCAGGCTCGCGACGGAGAGCGTCAAGGCTCCGCGCCAGGTGCGGGGGCGGAGGCCGAACGAGCGTCCGGTTCCGAGCATGCGCTCCACGCGGCGAAGCAGCGTTCCGTGTTTCGTGCCCAGCGCAAAGGCGGTCGCCGAGGATGGCGGGTTATCGCAGGCGAGCAAGCGCCCCCACTCGAGCAGGGCTTGGGCGTAATCCGCACGATCCTGATGCAACAAACGTCGCGCCCAATCGTCGCAGCAGGCTTCGCGTTCGTCGCGCACGCGTCGTGCGATCAGGCGGGCGAAGGGATTAAAGAACAGCAGCGCCTCCATGATGCGAAGCGCCAACTCGGCGAGCCAATCGCGTCGGACGATGTGGGCGAGTTCGTGCGCGAGGGCGGCGCGGGCCAGCGCGGGCGACACCCCTGCGCAGGTGGCGAGCGGCACGACGATCACGGGGGACACGAGGCCGACCACGAAAGGAGTTCCGGCGTCGGCGACGGCGACCAGGCGCGCGTCGAGTTTCGCGGCGTAGTCCGCGATGATGCCGGACCATGCGTCCTGCCAAACTGCGGGAACCGGCACGGATGCGAGATGGCTTTGGGCCCAGCGCGCACCGTGGGGAGCGAGTTGCCACGACATGCGGATGAGGCTCAGAAGCGCGCCGACACCCCAAGCGATTTCCAACCAGCGGTGTATGCGCTCCCGCGTCACGAGACGGGTGATCTCTTCGGAAGCGTTCACCTCGCGGGCGACGGCGTCGGCGGGCGGGTTGGCGACGACTGTCGGGGACGCCGCGGGCGGCTCGGCCTCGAGCGCGGGGGAGGGGGCCGGGGTGGTCGTGGAGAGGTCGGTGACGGGGACGCGATTGGCGCTTTCCATCATCCAGGCCGTTCCCCAGCCGAGGAGAAGCAAGGCGGCGGAGCTCAAGGCCAGCGCGTGCCTGAGCCGAGCCGTGGTCGCGGGCAGGAGACGGGCCAAGCCTGCGCCGCCGGCCCAGAGCAGGGCGCCGATCCAGAGCGAATGAAGCAGAGACGCGAGAAGCGGAGTCATCGGCGGCGGCGCTCCTTGTGTTCGGCGATGATGCGTTCGATTTCGGACAGCTCTTCCGCGGAGATTTTTTCGGTTTCCAACAGGTGCTGGACGGCGACGGATGGACGGCCACCGAAGACGCGGCGGAGTGCGTTTCGCCAAAAACCGCCCAAGGCGCGACGCTCGCGCAGCAGGGCGCGCCAGCGGTCGGTGTTGCCCTCGCGGGTGCGCGTCACGAAGCCCTTTCGCTCCATGATCTGGAGCGTGGTGAGCACGGTGGTGTAGGCGCGGGCTTTGCCGTCTTCGATCGATTCGAGGACCTCACGCGCGGTTCCCGGACCGCCGGCCCAGAGCACGCGAAGGATTTTCATCTCGAGCTCGGAGGGCTCGGGAGCGGAGTCCGCGGGGGTGTTCGGGGAGGGCATCTACTAATCGATTAGTAGATTGGGTGTTCTTTGGTCGAGTCGCGATTTTGAGCGGGGTCGAGGAGACGGCGGAGCGCGGAAAAGAAAATAGGTCCCATGGGACTCATGGGACCTAGTTGGCCGAGGGGCGGGCAGCCCAACCGGCGGTCGGGCCTGCATGCTCAGGCCTGCTCGAGGAGCTTGTAGAGGCGGGCGACCATCTTGCTCGGGTCCTCGAAGAGGCCGGCGGCGATGAGCGCGTTGTCGAGGATCTGCTCGGCGACGAGCGTGGCGCGCTCGGTATTCGCAGAGCGGATACTGTTGAGGCGCTTGATCACGGCGTGGCGCGGGTTGAGCTCGAGCGAGACCTTCACGGGCTCGTCGGGCGCGTCCTTCTTGAGCGCCTTCATCATGCGGCGCATCTGGGGCGTCATCATGCGGTCGGCGCTGATCGCGAGGGCGGGGGAGTCGACGAGGCGGTCGGAGGCCTTCACCTCGGTGACGCGTTCGCCGAGCGTGTCCTTGAGCCACTTCGCGAGGTCCTTGACCTGGTCCTCGGTGAGGTCGCCTTCGGCTGCGGGCGGCTTGGGCGCCTCGGGGAGCTTGGCGTCGGGGCTGTCGGCGGCGACGAGCTTCTTGCCGTCGAACTCGCGGACGTTGTTCATCACGTATTCGTCGACCGCCTCGGTGCAGAAGAGCACTTCGAGACCGCGGGCCTTCATGCCTTCGAGGTAGGGGCCGGCCTCGATCGCGGCGCGCGACGGGCCGACGAGGTAGTAGATCTCGGTCTGGCCTTCCTTGATGCGCGAAACGTAGTCGGCGAGCGAAGTGGTCTTGCCGGGCTCGGTGAAGGTGGACTCGAAGCGGAGCAGCTTCACGAGCGCGTCCTTGTGCGTCCAATCGAGGGCGGCGCCTTCCTTGAGGAAGATGCCGAACTCGGCGAAGAATTCGTCGTAGCCTTCGGGGCGGGCCTTGGCCTCGTCGGCGAGGAATTTGAGGAAACGCGAGGTGACGGTTTTGCCGATCTTCTCGAGCAGGGCCTTGTCCTGCATCGTCTCGCGGGAGATGTTGAGCGGGAGGTCCTCGCTGTCGACGACGCCCTTGAGGAAACGCAGCCACTCGGGGAGGAGGTCCTTCGGGCGGGCGTCGATCAGGACCTTGCGGCAGTAGAGCGAGACGGCGGGCTCGGCGCGCTGCATGCCGAACTTTTCCGGGTTCTCCTTCGGCACGAAGAGGAGCGAGGCGATCTGAAGCGGGGCGTCGGCGCTGAAGTGGAGGCGCAGGCGGGGCTCGTCGTAGGCGTGGGCCTGGAACTTGTAGAACTCGGTGTATTCCTCGTCCTTGATCTCGGACTTGGAGCGGAGCCAGAGGGCCTGGACCTTGTTGACCTGCTCGCCCTCGAGCTTGATCGGGAAGGAGACGAAGGCGCTGTATTTTTTGAGGATCTCTTCGACGCGCCACTTCTTCGAAAAGTCTTCGGCGTCGTCCTTGAGGTGGAGAACGATCTTGGTGCCGCGCGCGGTGTGCTCGGGAGCGGGCGAGAGGGTGTAGGTGCCGGCGCCCTCCGAGGTCCAGACGTTTGCGGGGGCGTCGGGCTGCCAGGAGCGGGAGAAGACCTCGACCTTCTTCGCGACCATGAAGGCGGCGTAGAAGCCGACGCCGAACTGGCCGATGAGGTTGGAGTTTTTCTGGCCGCCTTCCTGGAGGGCCTTGAGGAAGTTCTTCGAGCCGGAGTGGGCGATGGTGCCGAGGAACTTGACGAGCTCCTCGCCCGTCATGCCGATGCCGGCGTCCTCGATGGTGAGGGTCTTGGCCTTCTCGTCGGGGATGACGGTGATCTCGAGCGCGCGATCGGCGTCGTGGACGGCCTTTTCGGTGAGCTGGAGGTGGCGGAGCTTCTCGGTGGCGTCGGAGGCGTTGGAGACGAGCTCGCGGAGGAAGATTTCCTTCTCGGTGTAGAGCGAATGAATGACGATATCCAGGAGCTGCTTGATCTCGGCCTGGAACTCGAAGGACTGCGCGGGCGCTTGGTTGGAGGCGGATGTGCTTTCGGTGCTCATGGTTTTGAAGGAAAAAGGGGGTAAGCAGATAGCGCGAACGCGGGCCGGCGCAAGCGCGGTCGGGGGCGAGGTGGAGGGCGGCCGCAACGGGACCGGGCCGTTCAGGGGGCCCCGCCGAAGAGGTCGGCGATGATGTCCTCGAGCGGGACGTCGGAGATGGAGATGTCGGCGACGGGGCCGGCGGCGAGGATGCGCGCGGTGAGCGAGACGACGTCGGAGGAGGGCACGTGGAGCACGACCTCGCCGTCGTCGGTGGCGACGGCCTTGCCGTCGGCGAGTTCGGTGAGGCCGGGGAAGGGCACCTGGAGCGGGCGGAACTTGACGATGCGTTTTTTGCCGCCGGCGGATTCGAGACGATCGAGCGTGCCGTCGTAGATCTTGCGGCCTTTGTCGATGACGATGACGCGGTCGCAAAGTTCCTGGATGTCGGCCATGTAGTGGCTCGTGAGCAGGATGGTGGTGCGATGGCGGCGGTTGTAGTCTTTGAGGAAGCTGCGCACGGCCTTTTGCGAGACGACATCGAGGCCGATGGTGGGCTCGTCGAGGAAGAGCACCTTCGGGCGGTGGAGCAGGGCGGCGATGAGCTCCATCTTCATGCGCTCGCCGAGGGAGAGCTCGCGCACCATGGTGCCGAGCTTGTCCTTCACGCCGAGGAGGGTGACGAGTTCGTCGAGCGTGTCCTTATACTGCGCGGCGGAGAGACCGTAGATGTGGCGGAGGAGGAGAAAGCTTTCCTGCGCGGGGAGGTCCCACCAGAGCTGGTTTTTCTGGCCGAGGACGAGGGCGAAGATGCGACGGTAGGCGCTTTCGCGGCGGACGGGGTCGAAGCCGGCGACGCGGGCGCGGCCCGAGGTGGGGTAGATGAGCCCCGAGAGCATCTTGAGGGTGGTGGTCTTTCCCGCGCCGTTGGGACCGAGGAAGCCGACGAACTCGCCCTCGGCGATCGAGAAGCTGATGTCCTTGGCGGCGGCGAGTTCCTCGAATTCGCGGTGGAAGAGTCCGCGCACGCCGGCCCAGAAGCCGGGGGGCTTTTTGTAGGTGCGGAAAACGCGGGTGAGGTTCTCGACTTCGATCATGGCGGGACGGCGCCGCGGGGCGCGGGCTCGTAGCACATGCAGAGTCGGAAAAAAGGAAAGCGCGGGATGCGGTTCCGCTGGCGGCCGGATCGGCGTGGCGTGGCCGCGTCTTGGGATGAGAAATGCAGCCGGCGGCGTGAAGAGGGCGGGATGTTACCGCCAGCTTTTAACCGAAACGAAACGTCGCCACGACGGGTAGATGGTCCGAGGGATAGTAGATACCGTTGCGGGTTTCGACGACGGTGTAGCCGGTGATGGCGAGACGGTGGTTGTGAAAGATGTAGTCGAGAACCGCGGGTTCGCTGCGCAAGGCGTCGCCGAGTCCATCGAAGCCGTAGTAGGTGGGACGGCTGGGCGCGCCGTTGGATGCGGCCGCGTCCGAGAGTGGCGCGGACGTGGCGGTGTCGGTCATCGCGGCGTGGGGCGCTTCGTGCGGCTCGGTGTTGAAGTCGCCCATGACGAGGAGAGGGAGGTCGCGCGTGAGCGCGGTCATGCGTTGGCGGATGAGCTTGGCGCCGTTGACGCGGGCTTCGCCGCCGAGGTGATCGAGATGCGTGCAACAAACGAAGACATCCGGCAGGTGACCGGAGCTGGAGCTGGACGCACGATGACGGAGACGGGTCCAGGCGGCGTTGCGCGGAGCGGACGCATCCCAGCCGACGCTGCCGGGGATCTCCGGGGTTTGGGAAAGCCAGAAGCCGCCGTGCTCCACGGCTTCGAAGCGGGTGCGCCGGAACAGGATCGTCATGCGATCGCCGCCTCCCGGACGCGAGTCGGCGCGGGCGACGGCGACGATGTCGTAGATGTCGGAAAGGTCGGCGCGGATGTCGTCGAGCTGATGTGGCAACACCTCCTGGAGGCCGACGACGTCGGCGTCCTCGTGGCGGATAAGGTCGGTGACGGCGCGACGCCGATTGGGCCAGCGGTTGACGCCATCGGGTTCGTAATCGAAGCGGATGTTGTAGGTCATCACCCTCAAAATGTCCGAGGCGGCCAAATGGGACGCGGGGGTGGCTGAGCGCGGTGTATCCATGATTTAACTACCTAGCTTGTCGTGCAGAACGCGAAGGGGCGTCAGGCGTGATCGTGGGTGAACAGAACCTTCCCGGAGGCTCCGGAACTCATCGCCTCGTAGGCCTCGGCCGCCCGGGTGAGCGGGAAACGATGCGTGATGAGCGAGGCGATGGGAGGTCCGTTTCGCGCGAGTTCAAGCATGCGGGGATATTCGCAAAAGTGATAAAACCACGACCCGATCGCGGTGATGTCGCGGCGGATGAAGTCTTCGCTCGGGGAAAGTTCCAGCGCGGGTTGCTCGCCGTTGAACACGACCGCGCCGCCCTTGCGGACCGAGGCGAAGCAAGCCCTGGCGGTGGCGGGGATGCCCGCGGCCTCGATGGCGATATCCGCGCCCGCGCCTCGAGTGAGTCTGCGGATGGCGGCGGGGAGGTCGGTTTCGTCGGCGGCGTCGAGAACGTGCGCGGCTCCAAGGCGGAGGGCGAGGTCGAGCCGTGCCGCGACGCGGTCGATGCCGATCACGCGACGGCCGAGATACGATTGCATGAGCACATTGCCGAGGCCGATGGGGCCGAGTCCGAAGACCGCGACGACGGGCTGCTCCTCGGGGGAGGCAAGCCGAGCGAGTTTGGTGGAGGTGTGATAGGGAACGCCGAAGCCGTCGCCCGTGATGAGCACGCCCACCTCCCACGTAACATCCGGAGGCAACACGTGGCAGGCCTGCGCCGGGACGGTGAAATACTCGGCGTGCATATTGGGGTGGAAGGTAAACCGGTCACACCACGTGTAACGCCCGGCCAGAAAGTGCGGGTCGGGCGCGGTTGGATCGTCGCCCGGCCAGCCGGCGATGGCGCTGACGCCAACACGATCGCCGACCTTCAACGGGGTGCGGGTGAGCGGATTGATCACGGTGTCCGCACCCGGCCCGAAGGCGACGACCACGCCCGCCGCCTCGTGTCCCATGTTGCCGTAGGGAAGTCCGTCGGCGCCGCGGTAGGCTGACATCTCGCTGCCGCAGAGGGCGGAGACGGCGGTCTGGATCAGCACCTCGCCCGGTCCCGGCGTGGGTGTGGGGACTTCTTCGACGGCCAGGCGGGAGTTGCCTGTCTGGTGGAGAATTTTCATCGCGAGGAATTCGAGACGGGCAGCGGAAACTCGCGCGCGAGCCGCACCGGGCGGTTCTCGGCGATGGCGCGGCGGATGGCGGCCTCGAATTGCAGTTCGCGCAACCCGTCGAGACCGGAGACGGGCGCCGGCGAGCCGGAGCGAACGGCGTCGAAGTAGGCGGACAACGCCTTGTGAAACGACGCGCTGTAGTGCTGCCACCGTGACGTGTCGCGGACGATGGACAGGCGTTCGTGGGTGCGGCCCGCGCCGTCGAGGATTTCGAGATCGCCGTCGATGTCCCGCATGTGGAGGCGGCCGCCTTCGAAGTTGAAGGTCAACTCGAAGAGCGGGTGCTGCCACTTCAGTCCGGCGGTGCCGACGAGCGTGCCGGTCGCTCCGTTTTCGAACGTGCAGGCGACGACAATGTCGCGGGCCGAGATCCCTTGGCCTTCGCGCACGGGGGCGCCTTCGAGCGCGGTGACGGTTTCGACCGCGCCGACGAAATGATGGATCAAGTCGATGCAGTGGCTCCAGCAGGCATAGTGAACGAGTCCCGTGACGCTGGTGACCTTTCCGAAGCCGCGTTCCTTCGCGATACGTCGTGCGGTGAGAGTCTGGTCGAAGAACCGGTAGTTGAACATCATCGCCACCTCGGTGCCGCTTCGCGAGGCGAGCGAGAGCAGCTCCTTTCCCTTGGCGAAATCGGATTCGTCGACGTGCGCCTGGCCTTTGGCGGCGACGAGCGGTTTTTCGAAGAGCACGCGAGGCACGCCCGCCTCGACGAGGGGCAGGCCGGCCTCGTGGTGCCACATCTCGTTGGTCAGCACGAGCGCGACATCCGGACGCCAGGCGATGAGTTCGGACGCCGCGGTGAAAACGGTGCCGCCAAACGACTCGGCGGCCGCCTTGGCGCGCCGGGGCGTGCGGTTTAGGTAGGCGAGCTGGACGTCGGGCTGCTCGGCCAGCCATGGGAGGTAGTTTTCCGTGGCTACCTTGCCGGTGCCGACAACGGCGATTCTCATGCAGGTGTAGTGAGATAATCGATACGCCGGGCGGACGGCGCGGCGCGGGGTTCAGAGATGTTCAAAGCGCGGACGCCAGGTCCCGAGGGAGTCCTGATAATCCGGGTGGATCACGTCGTGGTGCCAGAGGTGAACCCACGCGGCGGGAAATTTGAGGGCGAAATCCAACTGTTCATCGAGCGGTGCGCAGTCGCTGAACTTGTAGGTGCCCATCTGTCCCTCGAGGGCGACGGCCAGGGAGTTCTTCTGAAACTTCCGCATCTGCACGATCAAGGGGTGGGTCTCGTTCATCACGCCTTTCCATCCGAGCCATAGGCCCATCGGGACCACGGTGACGCCCTTTATTTTGCCACGCTCGAGCGCGTAGCCGATGATCTCGTCGTTTTCGCGATAGCTGCGGCGGACCTGCCCGTTGGCGTCCGTTCCGTAGTAGTCGGCGTAGGAGATGCCGAGCGGCACGTCGGGGAACAGCTCGACGAAGATGTCCACCACGCGTTTGCCGTATTCGATGAACAAATCCTCCGCCTCGCGATCCCATCCGAGCCGCGCGAAGTCGGCGTGATTGTCGATGCCGACCATCACCTCGAGCCCGTTGGCGAAGGGGAAGCCGGTGATGGCGACGTAGAAGATCCGGTCGCGCGCGGGCAGTGAATAAACGTGCTCCGAAAACGCGCGCACGGTCTTCTCCCACACGGCGAGCATGTCGGTGTTGAGCACCCGTTTGCCGTCGACGATTTTCCACGGGAGGAAGGAGCCGACCTCGCGTTTGCGGTCGTGGTAGACGAATTTTTCGATGCCGGCCCGCTCGTAGACCCACGGCGGGGTGTGGATGCCGGCGAGGATGCTGTAGGAAAGTTTTTTGTCGGTGCGTTCCGCGTCGGCGAGCATCGCGTCGAGTCCGGGATAGCGGAGAATGCCGGGGGCGGGCTCGACCATGCGCCAGGTCGTGTAGTTGACCACGCCCGACACGTCGTAATCGAACAGGTTGAGGCGCTTGCCGTCCTGGATGACCCAGTTGCTGGTGTTGGTGAGGGCGAAGAGGCCGTGGCGAGGCGTCTTGTCCAAGGGCGGGAGCGCGGCGCGCGGAGCGTTTTTCTTCGCGCCCTTCGCGGTGGTGATGGTGAGCGTCGGTTTGTGCTCACCTTTCGAGAGCTTGAAAACGTAGCGGTGCGAGCGGTTGTCGTCCGCGAATTCGAGCCCGTCGGCTTGTATCCGGAACCAACTACGCGGTGTGGTGACGTCTTCGGCGTAGTCCTGCTCGACGAATTTGGTCACGTCGACCTCCACCCAGGTGCCGGGAGGCGTCTGGGCGGTGGCGACGACCAGGCCGGTGTCGGCGAAGTCGGCGTTTTCGTAATACGTGGCGTATCCGGTGGCGACGGTCGAAGGGCGATTGTGATGGAGGCGGGCGGCGGGGAGCTTGCCTCCTTCGTCGCGCAGGCTGGCGAGGTAGAGGCGGAGCGTGGCGCGTTCGACTTTCTCACCGGGAGGGAGCGCGGGCAGCTCGAAGCAGAACAGTGAGCGCTCCATGCGTTTCACCGACGAGTGATCCAACTCGCCGACGCCGGCGATGTCGTTGGCGGGGGAGCCCGCGTAAACGGCGTTGCCTTTTCCGTCGGCAGGGGCGTCGTCCCACGCGTAGCCGTCCCATGTAGGGTGGACCGTCAACGGTGCGGCGGCATGGACCGACGCGCCGCAAGCCCACAATCCCGCCGCCGCCAACGCGGCCAGCAGCTTTTTCGATTTGCGCATGATGGAGCGAGATGAGCGCGATCAGGCGCCGCCGTTTTTCGACGCGGTTTGGTGGCGGACGATGCGGCGGCGTGTCGCGGCCCAGAAGCCGGCGACTCCCGCGAAGAGAATGCCGTAGGTCGACGGCTCCGGAATATTCGACGCGGTGACGACGATCAGTTGAGGGCGGAGGGTGGTGTCGGCGTGATTTTCCGAGGCAAAGCCATAGCGGTGGCTGATGTTGTCTTCAACGAATCCGAGGCCATCCACCTGGATGCGAAACCAGCTGTAAGTGGTGGAGCCCGAGTTGGCGTAGTCGCTCAGGACGAAGGAGGTGACATTCAATTCCACCCAAGAGTTGGCCGTGGTCGATGTGCTCGCCACTTGCAGGCCGGTGTTCACGAAGGTCGTGTTCTGATAGTAGCTGGAAGAGTAGTTGTTCGCGAGAGTCTTACTATCGTTGCTCCAATAGAGCTGGGCGGGGCTGACCGAGGTGGGAACGCCCGTTACGTAAAGCCGCAAGGTCGCCGAGACGATGGTCTCTCCTTCCGGAATGGCCGGCATGGAGAAACGCAGGAGGGCACGTTCGAGTCGATTGACGCTAGCCTGATCCAGTTCGCCGGCGATGATCGTTTGGCCATCCAGATCGATACTGTTTCCGTTGCCGTCGAGATCCGTGTCGAACACGTAGCCGGCCCACACGTAGGTGGGCGTGTATTCGGCTGCGCGGAGTGGCGACAGCGATAGGATGCCGCAGCCGATTGCGAAGGAGGTGCCGAGGATTTTGTTGATCAGGGTCATGGGGATTGGGGGGGCGAGTTTGAGGAGGGAAACTGGAAAGGGATCGGTCGATCTGAGGGTCAGCGGCCTCGCCAGAAGGTGTGGGAGCGGTCGGTGGGGATGTCGGCGGCTTTGCGGTATTCCACATGGCCGTCGTAGAAGAGCACGTTGCTGCCGCCGCCGTGGGGGATGAGACCGTAGAGGTTCAGGTAGCCCTCCGCGTCGCCCAGGCAGAAGCTGGTCTCGGTCACCATGGCGCCACGCGAGGGTTGGGTGATCAGGCGCATCGGGATGGAAAGCGTCCATGCACTGGCTGAGGTCCAGCCGTGCGGGCTCGAGTTGAGGCCGTAGGAAAAAAGGTTGGGGTTGACCGCTTGGGTGACGGTCGGGAAGCGGGTCTGCGCAACACGCGTGGACGGGCAGTTGAACACGTTGTCGCCCACGGCTCCCGAGCGCACGGAGAGATCGTTCATCGGCGGCGAACCGGCGTCGAAGCGGAAGGCGTTTTCGGGGTAGCCTGCATAGCTCCAGATTTTCCATCCCCAAGTGGATTTCTGGTTGGTCGGCGCCCATTCGGTGGCGACGGCGGGCAGGGTGTTTTTGTTGTCGGCCGCGTAGAGAAAAAGCGCGGCTCCGATCTGGCGAAGATTGCTGGCGCAGCTCGCCTGTCGCGCCGAGTCGCGGACCTTGCCGACCGTCGGGATGATGATTGCGGCCAGGATGCCGATGATCGCGATCACGGTCAGCAGCTCGATGAGGGTGAAAGCACAATGCTTGTCTCGCAGAACTGAAAGTCGGCGTATCATCGGTGTGGGGCGGGGTAGAAGGGGGAGAAAGCGGAGCCGGTTCGCCTAACCGCTCGCGCGTTCCACGACGTGTCCGGGGATGAGGGTCTCCGCGACCTTCCTGGTCGCGCCTTGCGCCTGCTCTTCCAACATGCGGAAGGCGGTGCGGCCTATCTCCTCATACGGGATGTGATAGGTGGTCAGACTGACGCCACCGGGCTGAACCAAGGTCAGGTAATCATCCATGCCCGTGACGCGGAGGTCTTCGGGCACGCGCAGGCCTCGGTCCACGGCGGCGCGAATCATGCCGGTGCCGAGAAAATCGTCCGCGCAGACCACGGCGTCGAGGCCGCTGGCCGGCGAGGCCGGATTGCGGCCCGAGCGCCGGTCGGCGCCCGTGCTGGAATCGGGCTTCGCGGCGAAGCCGGCCTTTTCCAGGTAGAGATGGGCGAGCTGGGTCGGCTCCTTGAGCGGATCGTTGAAATCTATGTGGATGCTTTCGTGGAGGGCCACCCACTCCTCGCGCTCCTCGAGGCCGGCCTCCCGCAACGCCAGACGGTAGCCCTGATAGCGGTCGCGGACGAATCCGATCCAGGCGCGATTGCAGAGGAAGCCGATCCTGCGCGCGCCGCGCTCGATCTGGCGGCGCGTCATGGCGTAGCCCGCGTGGATGTTGTCCACCTGCACCACGGAGCAGCCCACGCCCGGCAGATTCGTGCCGGCGATGATCACCGGAATGGGCGGATTCAGGATGGTGCGCGAGAAATGCAGCTGATCCTCGAACGTCGGTATCAGCGGAACCACTACGGCGCCCTTGACGTCGAACTCGGCGAGCCGGCCGATGAACTCCGCCTCCTTGTTGTAGTCGGTGCCGGTGGGCAGCATGACTAGGCGGCGTCCGCGCTCCAAAGCCGCGTCCTGAAATCCGCGGGCCATGCGATGAATGCCTTCGTGGCGCTCGCTGGGGTAGATGAACGCGAACGCGTCCAGTTCCACGCCGTTGCCGAGCGCGGGGGCGGCGGAGTTGCGGAGCACGCGCATGCCGGTCCGGCGCCCGCGTTCGATCAGGCCTTCGTGAACGAGCAGGGCGACGGCTTTGTTGATGGTGCCGGGGCTGCACTCAAAGCGCGCGGCCAGTTCCGTCTCGGTCGGGATGCGGTCGCCGGCTTTCCAGACGCCGTTGAGCAGGGACTGCCGCAGCTCGGCATGAATCGCCTCCACCTTCGGCGAGGAGCGGGACGGGAGGCGGGAGGATTGACCCGGGCGACTCATAGCCACCGGAGCCTGTCGTTTAACTATCCATACTCAATAAAAATATTCAAACACAGTAAGAATATTCAATTGTTGCATGTCGGTTGCCTTTGTTGGCTCGCGGAGCTTACGCTAGTGTCCTGGCATCGAAGTGGTTTGAACAAATCTCGACGGGGGATGACCGCAAAAAGACGCAAGAGGCTCAAAGAGTAAGCAAAGCCTCGGATATCCGGAGCGCTTTTGCGACTTCTGCGCCTCTTTGCGGCCAATGAATTCCTAAAGGGGCTTTAGTGACGGGGCAGAGCATTTTAAATAAAACTGTAGCCGAGTTTTGGCGTCGTGAAGGTAGGGCGGGACCGCCGGGACCGCCGCAGTTTACGAGGGGGGGGGAATCGCCACTCCACGGCGGCGCGCCCAGCGGTCGCGCCCTACCAATTCGGCTGCGACTTTATTTAAGCGCCCTATAGGTGTCTCGACGCCTCCTGGTGCGTCGGCGCGTGGGTGGATCTGTTGACGAGCTCGTGAGCGGAATTGCCTCAGACCGTGGCGATGAGTTTGGACAGATCGACGTGGTCGGCGATGAGCTGCTTGATGATCGGGAACTTGTCGTGGTCCTGCGGCTGCGTCTTCACCGACATGTGGTTGATGCGGCTGGTGACGCCGTAGCTCTCCTCCTTGGTCGCGATGACGGGGATGTCGGTCATGGCGAGGAGTTCGGCGAGCTTCGGGTGCGGCTTGATGTCGTTCGAAACGATGAGGCCCGCGATGGTGGCGCCGCCGGAGATTTTCGCGCTGGCGAGCGCGGCGAGGAGGATGTCGTCGCGGTCGCCGGGGGTGATGATGAGCGTGCCGGGTTGGAGATAATCGACGATGCCTTTGGCGGACATGGCGCCGATGACGACGCGTTGCACGCGTTGCTTGGCGCCGCCGCGGCGACCGTTGAGCCATTTGCCGCCGATCTCCTCGGCGATCTGGGCGAGGTTGGGGGCGCTGAGGGCGGGCTGGACGGGCAACACGCCGAGGAGCGGAATTCCGAGGCGGGAGAGGCCGCGTCCGGCGTAGTCCCGGATCATGTCCAGCTTGTCGGGCTCGACCTTGTTGAGGATGGCGCCGACGACCTCGACGCCGTGGTGGTCGAAGAGCGATTTGTTGAGGGCGAGCTCGTCGACGGGGCGGCCGATGCCGCCGGGCGAGACGAGGAGGACCTTCGAGTTGAGAAGCTTGGCGACGCGGGCGTTGGACAGCTCGAAGACGGAGCCGACGCCGGCGTGGCCGGTGCCCTCGATGATGGTGAAATCCTTTTCCCAGGAAACGCGGTCGAAGGCGCGGCAGATCTTGTCCTCGAGGGCGGGGAGCTGGGCCTCGGGGTCCTCGAGGAAGCGGCGGGTGAAGGTGCTGTCGATCGCGACCGGGCTCATGCTCTCGATGGGCACGCGGACCTGGAAAATGGAGTCGAGCAGGACCGAGTCCTCGTCGATTTTTTTGCCCTGCACGTCGACGAAGCGCTGGCCGACGGGTTTGATGAAGCCGACGCGGGGGAAGAAGGATTGGAGCGCGCCGTAGAGACCGAGGCAGGTGGTGGTCTTGCCGTCGTTCATGCGCGTGGCGGCGACGAAGACGCGCTTGGTGACGGTGTTGGTCGGGGTGCGGAGCAGGGGCAAGGCGGGTTGGGAAAAGGGATTGGGCGTGCCGGAAAACTCGCTCCCGGCGACGGGGTTGGAGACGGGGTCGGGTGAGGGCGAGGGAATGGGGGAGGCGGAGGCCATTGAGCGTGGAGCGGGGAACTCGGAGCGAGGAGTCGTGGGTGCGTGGAGCTGCGCGCCAGGGCTGGAGCCGGAGGCGCGGGCTGCGATTGGGTGGATGTAAGGAAAGGCGGAAGAACGCGGGACGCAAAAAACGGGCCGAACTCGCGAAAATCCGGCCCGGGTGGCGCGAAGCGTTTTTTATGCCGTTCCGTAGAGGAGGCGTCGGTCGATGGCCTGCACCGCGACGATGGCGGCGGCGCCGAAGACGTCGTGGGCGGAGGCGCCGCGGGAGATCTCGGCGGCCGGCTTGGTGAGGCCGGTGAGGATCTGGCCGAAGGTGTTGGCGCCGGCGAGGAGCTGCACGAGCTTGAAGGCGATGTTGCCGGAGTTGAGGTCGGGGAAGATCAGAACGTTGGCGCGGCCGCCCACGGAGCTGCTGACCTTCTTGGTCTGGGCGACCACGGCGTCGAGAGCGGCGTCGACTTGGATCTCGCCGTCGATCTCGATGTCGAGCAGGAGGGACTTGGCCTTGGCGCGGGCGAGCTCGGTGGCGTGGCGGACCTTCACGAGCGAGGGGTGGTTGGAGGTGCTCTTGGTCGCGTAGCTGAGCATGGCGACGCGCGGAACCTCGTTCGTGAGATGGCGGGCGATCTGCGCGGTGGAGAGCGCGATGTCGGCGAGCTGCTCGGCGGTGGGGTCGGGAATGACGCCGCAGTCCGAGAGGAAGAGCGAGCCGTCGGAGCCGAGCTTCTTCTCGTCGAAGTCGAGGACCATGAGCGAGGAGGCGTGGTTCACGCCGGGGAGGCGGGGGATGATCTGGAAGATCGGGCGCAGCGCGCTGGCGGCGGACATCGTGCTGCCGGAGACGAGGGCGTCGGCCTGGCCGGTGGCGACCATCATGGTGCCGAAGTAGCCGGTGTCCTTGAGCGCCTCGGCGGCCTCGGCGGCCTTGATGCCCTTGATGCGACGGAGCTGTTCGAGTTGGCCGACGAAGGTGACGAAGTCTTCGCTGCGGGCCGGCTCGATGAGGCGCATGCCTTGGAGGTTGATGTCGAGTTTGGCGGCGGTCTCCTTGATCGCGGCGCGGTCGCCGAGGAGGATCGGGGCGCCCATGCGACGGGTGACCCACTGGCGGGCGGCCTGGAGGATGCGGGGGTCGGCGCCTTCGGCGAAGACGATGCGCTTGGGGTGGCGCTGGAGCTTTTCGGTCAGCTTCGAGATGAGAGGCATAGGATGTTGTCGGAAGGTGGTGGGCCGACGCGGGCAATACAAGTTTCGACCTCGGCCGGCGTAGGCAAAAAAGCGGAGGGACGGAAAGACGCGAGGCAGGCGCCCCGTTTTCCTAATCGGCTGGAGGGCAGGATCTAAATGCGGCCCGTCGGCGGGGCGGCCGTCCGGGGCCGGACGCTTCAGGAGAAGGCGGCCGGCGGGGTGTTGAGCGGGCGGCGCATGATGTCGGCGGCGGGGCGGCCGGCGCGCATGAGGGCGACGATCTCGCGCATGATGGGGTCGATGTGCCGGAAAAAGCGGGAATAGTCGCCGCAGAGGTAGCTGACGGGGCGTTCCCCGACGCCGGCGCGGACGAAGCGGTGCTTCGGGCAATCCCCGTTGCAGGCGAAGCGGACGGGGCAGGAGAGACAGCGATGGGGCAGCTCTTCCTTCGCGGCGCAGAAGGCCTCGGCACCGGGTCCGTCGGCGAGTTCCCCCACCGGGACGCGGGAGACGTTGCCCAGCGAAAAACCGCGATAGGCGTAGTGGTCGCATCCATACAGCTCGCCGTCGTGCTCCACGCAGAAGACGCGGCGGCAGCGGCGGGTGTTGGGGCAGGCGATGGGTTCCTCGCCCAGCCAGGCGGCGAGGGCGGACTCGAACTGCTCGACGAAGACGCGACCGACGTCGCGGCGCACCCAGTGGTCGAAGAGCGTGCGGAGAAACTGGCCGTAGCGGCCGGGTGGCAGGGACTGGGCGCTGGCGGCGAACTCGGAGGTGGCGGCGGGGACGGGCTTGCGGTCGGGATCGCCGGGATCGGCGTGCGCGAAACCGAGCGCGAGCTCGAGTTCGTCGGCGCGGCGCTCGACCAACGGGATGAACTGGAGATGCCTCGCGCCGGAGCCGACGAGGAAATCGTAGACCTCGCGCGGATGGCGGCAGTTGCGCCGATGGACGACGGTGGTGGTGCCGAAATCGACCCGGTGCCGGCGGAGGATGCGGAGGCCGGTCATGACCTTTTCCCAGGTGGGCCGGTCGCCGGCGTCCATGCGGTAGGCGTCGTGCATGGCCCGGGGACCGTCCAGGCTGATGTTGACGAGGAAGTTTTCCTGCTGGAGGAAGCGCCCCCAGTCGTCGTCGAGCAGGGTGCCGTTGGTCTGAAGGGAATTTTGCACGCGTCGCCCGTCCGCGTAGTGGCGTTGCCACGACACGATGCGGCGGAAAGGCGTCGAGACCGAGGAGGGTGGGCTCGCCGCCTTGCCAGATGAAACTGGACCTCCTCTCCCGCGGGTTGGGCGGCGATGTGGTCGCGGACGAGCGCCTGGATCCGGGCGTCGTCCATGCGGGGGACGCGGGTGGAGGGATAGAGTATGCGCGTTTTTTCCCGGTAGTGGCAGTAGCGGCACTCCAGATTGCAGCGCGCCCCGACCGGGTTGACCATCAGTTGGAACGGACGTCGGCGCGGGGGGGGCGTCCGGTGCGGGCGGGCTCATAGCGCGCGGGAGAAGCGCGTTTGCGGCGACGCCTCCCGTGCGAGGTAGGCGTCGAAACGCGCGGCGACGATGCGGACGAGGAGAACGCCGGAGGGCGTGAGTTCGACGCCGGCCGGCGTGCGGCGGACGAGGCCGTCGGCGACGAGGTCGTCGAGCGAGGCGAGTTCGGCGGCGTAGGCGGCGGCGAAATCGAAGCCGAACTCGGCGGAGAGCGTGGCGAAATCGAGGCGGCGTTCGCACATGAGGGCCATGATGACGCGGCGCCGGCGCAGGTCTTCGTCGGAGAGCAGGAGGCCGCGTTCGACGGGCGGGCGTCCGGCGGCGATGGCGGCGCGGTAGGCGGGCAGTTCCTTGAGATTCTGGCGGTAGGTGCGGCCGGTCTGGGAGATCGACGACATGCCGAAGGCGTGGATCGAGGCGCCGGCGCGCGTGGAGTAGCCCTGGAAGTTGCGCTGCAAGGTGCCGGAGCGGAGGGCGAGGGCGAGCTCGTCGTCGGCGCGGGCGAAGTGGTCCATGCCGATGTGGACGAAGCCGGCGGCGGTGAGCGTGCGGAGGGCGAGGACGAAGAGCCGCAGTTTTTCCTCGGCCGAAGGCAGGGCGCGATCGCGTTCGAGGATTTTTTGCGCGGGCTTGATCCACGGCACATGCGCGTAGCTGAAAACCGCCAGGCGGTCGGGCTGCAGCGAGAGCACCTCCTCGAGCGTGCGGGCGAAGGACTCGGCGGTCTGGTAGGGCAGGCCGTAGATGAGATCGACGCTGATCGAGGTGTAGCCGGTGTCGCGGAGAAGTTGGAAGGCGTCGCGCGTCTGCGCGAAGGGCTGGACGCGGTGGATGGCGAGCTGCACGCGGGGGTTGGTGTCCTGCACGCCGAGCGAGGCGCGGCGGCAGCCGAGTTCGAAGTAGGCGCGGGCCTGCCCGGGAGCGAGCCTGCGCGGGTCGATCTCGACCGAGCACTCGGCGTCGGCGGCGAGGCGGTGACGGGCGTGGATCATCCGGCCGATCCGGTGGATCTGGTCGGGCGAGAGGAAGGTGGGACTGCCGCCGCCGAAGTGGAGCTGGGTGACGGGTTGCGCGGGGTTGAGCCAGGGGCGCAGCAGCCCGAGTTCGCGTTCGAGATCGTCGAGGTATTCGTCGGCGGCGAAGCGACGTTTGGTGATGACGGTGGTGCAGCCGCAGAACCAGCAGCGGGATTCGCAGAAAGGCAGGTGGAAATAAAGCGAGGCGGGACGGGAATCGTCGGCGCTCTCCGCGCGGAGGGATTCGAGCAGCGAATCGACGGGGACGAGCGGGGAAAAAACAGGCGCGGTGGGGTAGGAGGTGTAGCGCGGCGCCGGGCGGTCGTATTTGCGCAGCAGATTCAGATCGAGATCGGGAACGACATCGATCGAAGGAGAACAGGCATGCGGCGGCGATGCGGCAGGCATGAGAAAAGGTAGCGAAAGGGCGGCTTGCGGGCTCGGCGTTTGTTGGCCGGGGGGGCGCGTTTTTTAGCCGGACAAGGAACGCGGAGAAGCGAGGCGGTGGAGGGGCGGCGCCGGCTCGCGGAGGATGGCACGGAGTGTCGGCGGGACGACGATAATTCCGGGAGTTTTCATCGTCGGATGCGGAGGTTTTGGGCGGCGGTGTATCGCGATGCGGTCCGGGGGGGCGGGTCGCAGGCTGGTTCGGCGAGCAGGCGGGGCGAGGGAGGTGTGGCGCGCGGGATAAGCGGGACCGGATGCGCAAAAAAGCCCGGGCGCCGTGAGGCGCCCGGGCTTGAGGTTGGAGTGATGGCACGGCCGGGAGGCCGTGGCTGCACACAGGGCGGGGTCAGACGATGCGGTTTTCGGCGATGACCTTGCTGAACCACTTCGCGCTGGTCTTGGGCGTGCGCTTCTGGGTCTTGAAGTCGCAATACACGACGCCGAAGCGGCGGTCGTAGCCGTCCTCCCACTCGTAGTTGTCCATGAAGGACCAGAGGAAGTAGCCCTTCACGGGCACGCCGTCGACGATGCCGCGGCGGAGTTCGCCGAGGTAGTTGCGCACGAGGTCGCGGCGGTGGAGGTCGTGCACCTCGCCGTTGACGGGCGGGGTGTCGTCGTAGCCGCAGCCGTTTTCGGTGATGTAGATCGCCTTCACGCCGTAGACCTCGGCGGCGTGGCGCGGGCCCCAGTAGAGGGACTGCGGGAGGATCTTCAGCCAGGAGGCGTCGGCCTGCGGGTAGGACTTGGGGAAGGGGAGCACCTCGTATTTCTCCCTGCCCTTGGCGGCGCGGACGAAGGAGCCGGTGTAGATGTTCATACCGAGGAAGTCGGTCGGCAGCGAGATGAGCTTGAAGTCGTCCTTGTGGAACTTCGGGGCGTCCTTGCCGGCGGCGCGGAGGTAGGCGGAGTCGTAGCGGCCGCGGAACATCGGATCGATGGTCTTCCAGTTTGTCCTGGTGAAGTGGATACGCGCGGCGGCGATATCGGCGGGGGTCTCGGTGAGGGGCACGCCGATGTTGCTGTTGTCGGTGAGGCCGACGCGGGCGCCGCGGCCGCCGTGCTCGCGGACGGCGCGCACGCCGTGACCGTGGCAGAGGAGGGCGTGGTGGTAGGTCTGGTTGACGACGCCGGAGGGAAGCTTGAGGCCGGGGGCCTTGGAGCCGAGGCCGTAGCCGAGGTAGGTGAAGCAGGTGATTTCGTTTAGCGTGATCCAGTTTTTCACGCGGTCGCCGTAGGCCTTGACGATGGTGTCGGCGTAGGTGGCGAAGGCGTCGGCGACGCGGCGGTCGCGCCAGCCGCCGAAGCGGTCCTCGAGGGTCTGCGGAAGGTCCCAGTGGAACATGGTGACCCAGGGCTCGAGGCCGGCCTTGAGCATCGCGTCGAAGAGGCGGTGGTAGAAATCGAGGCCCTTCTGGTTGAGGCGGCCGTCGCCCTCGGGGAAGATGCGCGGCCAGGCGATGGAGAGGCGGTAGTGCTTCGCGCCGAGCGAACGCATCAGTTTGAAGTCCTGCTTATAGCGGGTGTAATGTTCGCAGGCGACGTCGAGATTGTCGCCGTTGTGGACCTTGCCGGGCTGGCGGCAGAAGGTGTCCCAGACGGAGGGGCCTTTGCCGTCGGCGAAGGCGGCGCCCTCGATCTGCGGGGCGGCGGCGGCGAAGCCCCAGACGAAATTCTTCGGGAAGGAGAGCGGGCGGGTCTTGATGGGCATATGCGGGTGAGGGTGGGGAGATTGGGGATTGGGGGTGAAGAGGGATCGGGGCGATGACAAGCCCCGGTCGATTCCAATGTAAGCGCGAGAAAGGGATTGTTGTCGCGAAAGGGATAGGATGCGGTGGAGCGCCTATTCGCATGCACAAAGGACTCATCATCCTCGATCCCAGGGCCTATGATCTCATCTACGGCCAGGAACACCAGGCGGAGATCGCCCACCGCGTCCAGTTGCTCGCCGAGCCGATGCATCGCGACGAGGCGTTGAAGCGGCCGGATCTTTTGGCGGAGGCGGATGTGATCTTTTCCGGCTGGGGGGCGCCCAAGATGGACGCGGCCTTCCTCGCGGCGGCGCCGAAGTTGAAGGCGGTGTTCTACGGCGCGGGCTCGATCCGCTATTTCACGACGGAGGAGTTCTGGGCGCGGAAGATCACGGTCACGAGCGCCTACGCGATGAACGCGATCCCGGTGGCGGAATACACGCTGGCGGCGATCCTGATGAGCCTGAAGAATTTTTGGAAACAGGCCTACGGGGCTAAACTGCTCGGCCGTTATCCGGAGCGCGTGCCCTGCGCGGGCGGTTACGGAAGCAAGGTCGGTCTGGTTTCGCTCGGAATGATCGGCCGGCTGGTGCGCGAGCGCCTGAGGCCCTTCGACATCGAGGTGCTGGCCTACGATCCGTTCGTGACCCCGGAGCAGGCGACGGCGCTCGGCATCGAGATGGTGGAGTTGGACGAGATTTTCCGCCAATGCGACGTGGTGAGCCTGCACACCCCGTGGTTGAAGGAGACCGAGGGCATGATCCAGGGCCGGCACTTCGAGATGATGAAGCCGAACGCGACCTTCCTGAACACGGCCCGCGGCGCGGTGGTGCGCGAGAACGAGCTGATCGAGGTGCTCCAGCGCCGCACCGACCTCACCGCCTGGCTCGACGTCACCTATCCGAAGGAGCCGCCGGTCGAGGGTTCGCCGCTGTGGACGATGCCCAACGTGATCCTCACGCCGCACATCGCCGGTTCGCAGGATCGGGAGTGCCGTCGCATGGGGCGTCTGATGATCGACGAGTTCGACCGCTGGAATCGCGGCGAAACCTTGAAGTGGGCGATCTCCAAGGAAAAGGCGGCGCTGCTGGCCTGACCGGGCGGCGCGGTTTTCCGCGCGTATCCAAAATTCCACCACGGATGGGCGGGGACGCGATCCGAACCCATCCGCGCCGGACGCGCGGGCGAGTCCGGTGAGGCGGCGCCGCGGCCCGCGGATCAGCCGGACCAGACGCCGGCCTGGACGAGCGTGCGCGTGACCTCGCCGCTCCAATCCCTGTTGGCCGCGGGGCTGGCGGGGCTGGGATGCAGGATCTGCGTGATTTGCCAGGTGTCGGCGGGCGTGCCGATCTCGGCGAGTTTCCTGGCGGCGAAGCCGCCGACGCCGACGAGGTGCTCGGGTTTGAGCGTGTCGAGCACGGCGCGGAGGTGGACGAGGCAAGGCGTGTCGACGGCGGCGCGTTCGGCGGCGGACAGCTTGTCGGGCGTGAGGTTGGCCCCGCTTTCGCTCATCCACACGAGCGGGCAGTAGTTGAGGACGAAATGTTCGGCGAAGAAGGCCTCGGGCGTGCCGAAGCGGGCGGCGAAGAGTCCCCAGAGGCGGCGGCCGCTGACCTCGCTGCGCGTGCAGGCGAAGCCGGTGATGGGGCGTTTGGGATGTTCGGGAAAGGGGATGTCGACGGGTTCGTTGATGCGGAGCCAATCGCGCACGGCGGGGATTTCGCCGAAGGGCACGCCGGTCTGGGCCATGCCGAAAGGGCCGGGGTTCATGCCGAGAAACACGACGCGTTTACGGCCCCGTCCGTAACGGCTCAGGTAGGCGGCGTGCGGGGCCCAGGCGTAGCGGAGGGGATTGTAGGTGCAGGCGACGGGGGCCTTGAAGGAGAGACGGTCGACGGCGTCGCGGAGCGCGGCGGCGTGGGCGAGGAGGTCGGACATGGCGGAAGCGGAGGCGAGGGAGGAGCGAAGGGAGCGATCAGAGGCGGGTGTAGTCGAGGATGCTGTGGCTGATCTTGCCGGCGGCGACGGTGGTCTTGTCGGTGACGAGACCGGGAGGAGAACGGTCGATGGCATCGGAAAACACGAAGCGATGCGTGCCGTCGTCGGCCGCGGGGCTGAATAGCTTGGGCACGACGACGCGCGCGGGCACGGTGCGCACGACCTCGCTCGCGGCGGTGCAGGGATTGGGGAAGTTGAGGTTGTGGACGACGAACTTTTCGCGGCCGGTCGAGGAGATGAATTCGCCGGCGAGGCGCGCGGCGTGCGCGGCGCTGGCTTCCAGCGTGGCGCGGGTGGAGGGGAGGGCGTCGAGCGGTCCGCCGGAGGTGAGGTGGCGCCATTCGTCGTAGCTCAGATCCTGCGAGCAGGCGACGGCGGGGAGCCCGTGGAGCGCGCCTTCCCATGCGGCGGCGACGGTGCCGCTGGCGTTGATGAAACCGAGGGTGGTGTTGAGGCCGAGGTTGATGCCGGAGACGACGCCGTCGACCGCCTCGATGCCGCCGGGGAGAAGGTGGGCGAGGGCGATGTTGACGCAGTCGGCCGGCGTGCCGTCGACCGTCCAGGTGGGGACGTCGAGGCCGTGCTCGGCGCGCGCGGAGGCGACGGGGCGGTGGCGGCACTTGCTGGCGCCGGTCCAGCTCTGTTCGTGGAGGGGGGCGACGACGAAGAGCTCGTGGCCGGCGGAACGCAGGGCGGAGACGAGGGCGTGGAGAAAGGGCGAGCGGATGCCGTCGTCGTTGGAAACCAAAAGGCGCATGGCGCCAAGGGAGGCGCGGGACGCCAAATGCTAAAGGGAAAAGTGAGACGAGGGCGGAGCGGCCGGAGGATTCAATCCCCGCCACCACGGTCCGAACCACAGCCCGAATCGCCGTGCGAGCCGCATCCGCCGACGGCGCAGCCGCCGTCGCGATCCTTGGGCCATGTCGCGATGTTCGGGAGGCGTGGAACAGGGAGACGACAAGGACGATCGCGAGGAAGGAGAAGCAACGGAGCACGATGACGCCGGCGCCGTTGTCGCGGGCGCCGGGGGAGAAGGGCGGCGCGGCGCACGGCGAATTTAGGGAGGATAAAGTAGTCCTTCGGCGCGACCGAGACGGGGCTCGAATCGGGTGCGAAGCGACGGGAGGCGGGAGGCCAGATGTCGATCGGCGGCGTGGGGCCGAACTCCGCGTGGTAGATCCGAAGCGTGCGTTCGTAGCACTCGTGGTGGCGGACGGACTCGCGGACGCCGCCGTGCGTGAGGCCGTGATGGAGTTCACGGCCCAGCACTTCGCGGCAGAGATGGTGCCAGTGGGAACGGGTAGAGCAGAGATGCAGATGCCAGGCTTGGTCGACCGCGACGGAAGGCGTGACCGTTTCGCCGGAGACGGCGGCGAGATGGACGAAGCACAGGTATTCCGTCACCACGCGCTCGGCGTAGACGGTGGTCCAACGGTTTTCGCGCGCGAGCCGGGCGGCGAGGCCGGATCGCACATGGGAGGAAAGCCGGTCCCGCCCCTGTGCACGCGCGCCGCCCGGCGTCAGAAGCGGAAGCTGCTGCTGACCTGGAAGACGGCGCTGACGATGGCGTAGGCGATGAAGGCGACGAAACTGAAGGCGACGATGAGCACGCCGGCGCTGATCGACTTGGTGAAGGTGTTGAGAAAGCGGTCGAGCTCGCCGCGGCAGGTGCGGGCGATGTCGCGCAAGCCGGGGGCGAGACTGCCGGTCTGTTCCGAGACGGAGAGGCGGTCGAGAAGGAGCGGCGCGAACACGCCGGTGCGGCCGAGCGCGGTGGAGAGGGCCTCGCCTTCGAGGACGCGATCGGTGGCCTCGACGAAGCGGCTGCGAAGCGCTTCGTTGCCCACGGTGCGTTCGGCGAGTCGGAGGGCCTCGGCGGTGGTGATGCCGTTTTCGAGGAGGACGGCGAGGGTGTGGGCGAAATTGAGCACGGTGCCGCGGATGGCGAAGCCGCGAACGACCGGCAGGCGAAGGGCGAGTTCGTCGGTGGCGAGACGGCCGGCCTGGGTGCGGCGCCATTGCCAGAAGAAGATGAGGCCGACCGCTGCGCCGCCGATGACAAACGGGCCGTAGCGGAGGGCGAACTCGGAGCCTTCGACGAGAAGTTTGGTCGCCCACGGGAGATCGCCGCCGAGCGAGGAGAGCAGGCCCTTCAGGCGCGGCATGAGGAAGAACAGGAAGAACAGGATGACGCCGGCGGCGAGGAAGCAGACGAAGACGGGGTAGGCCATCGCGGCGACGAGTTTGCCGCGCAGTTCCTTCTGTTCGGTGAAGTGGGTGATGAGGCGTTCGAGGACGTCGCGGAGATTGCCGGTGGCTTCGCCGGCGGCGACGAGGTTGACGGTTTGGCCGTCGAAGACGCGGGGAAACTGCGCGAGCGCGACGGAGAGCGTCAGGCCTTCGCTGAGGCTGCCCCAGACGGCGGCGCAGAGCGCGCGGAGACGGGGCTGCGAGACGCGGACGGAGAGAAGGCGCACGGCTTCGCCGGCGGAGAGCCCGCCGCGGACGAGGTCGGCGAGGGCCTCGAGGAAGGGCAGACGTTCCTTGGTGGTGGGCTCGAGCTTGGCGGAGGCTTTGGCGCGCGTCGGTTGCGCGGCGGAGGAGGGAGGGGCGGAGGCGGCGGGTTTGCGGGCGCGGCTGCGCACGGGGGCGGCGGCGCCGGCTTCTTCGAGACGGACGGGCTGAAGCCCGCGTGTCTGGAGCTTGCGGATCGCGTCGCGACGCGAAGGGGCGTCGACGGTGCCGGAGGAGGCGGCGCCGGATTTGTCGCGGGCGGTGTAGCTAAAGGTGGGCACGAAGAAAAACCGTCTGAAATCGATGTGGCTGAGGTCGAGGAGCGGGGCCGCGCCTCCCGGGGTTCGCCGATGCTCAATCGGCGGTGCTGAGGGCGCGGAGAAGCTCGTCGAAGGTGGTCTGGCCGGTGCGGACGCGTTGCCAGCCGGATTGCGAGAGGGTGGTCATGCCGTTGGCGATCGCCTGCTCGGTGAGGGCGCGGCCGGACTCGCGTTTGACGATGAGATCGTGGAGCGGCTTGGGGTGCAGGATCTCGAAGATGCCGACGCGGCCGCGGTAGCCGGTGCCGCGGCAGTTGCGGCAGCCGACGGGGGCCATGAGCTCGGTGACGCCGTCGGCGAGCGAGGGCGGAAGATGGAGGGCGACGAGGTCGGCCTGGAGCCGGTCGTGATCGACGGGGGCGGGTTTGGCGCAGGCGGGGCAGAGGCGGCGGACGAGGCGCTGGGCGATGACGAGCTCGACGGCGGAGGCGACGAGGAAGGGCTCGACGCCCATGTCGATGAGACGGGTGATGGCGCCGGGGGCGTCGTTGGTGTGGAGCGTGGAGAACACCAGGTGGCCGGTGAGCGAGGCGCGGATGGCGATCTCGGCGGTCTCGAGGTCGCGGATCTCGCCGACCATGATGACGTCGGGGTCCTGGCGAAGGACGGAACGCAGCGCGGAGGCGAAGGTGAGCCCGATCTCGGCGCGGGTCTGGAGCTGGTTGGCGCCGGGCACCTCGTATTCGACCGGATCCTCGATCGTGATGATGCGGAGATCGGGGGAGTTGATCTTGCGGAGAAAGGCGTTGAGCGAGGTCGATTTGCCCGAGCCGGTGGGGCCGGTGACGAGGATGATGCCGTGCGGGTAGTCGAGGACCTTGGTGATGACCTTCTGCTCCTCGGCGGACATGCCGAGGCGGTCCATGGTGTAGGCCTCTTTTTTCTGGTTGAGGAGACGGAGGGAGGTGGACTCGCCGTAGAGGGTGGGGAAGGTGGAGACGCGGATGTCGAGGGCGGTGTTGCCGGACTTGAAGTTGATGCGTCCGTCTTGCGGGAGGCGTTTCTCGGAGATGTTGAGACGCGCCATGATCTTGAGACGCGAGAGGATGGCGTCCTGGAAGCGGCGGAGGTTGTCGGGCACCGGGACGGGCACGAGGAGGCCGTCGATGCGGTAGCGGATGCGGAGCTGTTCCTCCTGCGGCTCGAAATGGATGTCGGTCGCCTGGTCGGCGATGCCCTGGGCGATGACGTCGGTGACGAAGCGGACGACGGCGGCGTCCTCGTCGGCCTCGTCCTCGGAGGCGGTGGCGACGGGATCAAGCTCGGCGAGTTCGTCTTCGAGGGAGCCGGCGCCGACGCCGTAGTTGGCGACGATGAGCTCCTTCACGCGGTCGGCCGGGGCGAGGTGCCAGATGACGGGGAGGGAGGTGAAGGTGGCGAGCCAATCCTGGATCTCGAGGGAGGGCGGCCAAGGGGTGGCGAGATGAAGGTGTGTCGGGGCCGGGCCGGCCGATTCGTCGTCGGAGTGTTCCTGTGCGGAGCCGGCATCGTCGGAGATCCTGACGGGAACCAGTTGGTATTCGTGGACGAGGCGCCCGGGGAAGAGGCGGAGGTGGTCGGGATCGATGGCGGGGTCGGCGAGCAGGGGTAGCCGGGAGGCCTGGGCGAGGGCGGCGAGGGCGGCGTCGGGCGTGACGGCGAGGTGGCCGGCGAGGGCGAGGAGGCGTTCCGCGCGCGGGGTTTCCTGCACGGCCTGAAGAGCCTCGGGGGTGAGGCCGGGGAAGGTGGCTGCGTCGAGGACGAAGGGCATTGCGAGAAGACGGGAAAGACCGGACGGCGACAGGGGTTCTCAGCGTTGGGCGCCGGAGCCGCTTTGATCGGATTTCGCGGACTTCTTGGATTCGGGCGGGGGGATGTTGGACGCGCCGGGGGCGGAGGCGGGGCGGGTTTCGAGGATTTGGCGAACCTCCTTGCCCTGCGGGATGCTGTCGACGCGGCGCATCGCCTCGACGTTGTCGAGGGCGGTGTTGGTGAGGACGGTGGGGCGGAGGAAGAAGATGAGCTCGGTGCGGCCCTTGGAGCGGGAGCGGCCTCCGAAGAGATCGCCGAGGAAGGGGATGGGGCCGAGGCGGCTGGTGGTCCTGGACTGCGAGCTGCGCTGGAGGCCGCCGAGGACGATGATGTCGCCGTTGCGCGCGCTGACGTAGGAGGTGGTGCTGCGCTCGCTGACGATGGGCTGCTCGTTGTTGTCGATCCGGACGGTGCCGCTGACGTCCTGGACCTCGGTCTTGATGTCGAGCTGCACGTCGCCGGAGCTGCCGATGAGCGGTGTAACGGTGAGACGGATACCGATCCGCTGTTGGGTGACGGTGGAGCTGGAGGTGTCGGCGTTGAGGTTGGAGGTGGTGGTGCCCGAGATGACGGGGCGGGTCTCGCCGACGAAGATCTCGGCCTCCTTGTTGTGGGTGGTGGTGATGGACGGCGTCTGGAGGATGGACGTGTTGTTTTTGCGCGGGGTGGTGGTGAGCCCGATGATGCCGGAGAGATTGTAGCCGGAGCTGGAGGGGGACTTCAGGATGTCGGCGAAGCCGGAGGGGTTGCCGTCGCTGTCGGTGCCGGTGCCGGAGATGACGCCGCCGGCGAAGGAGGTGTTGAAGCCGGTGAGTTTGTTGTCCTCTACGCGGAGGCCGAGGGAGTTGATGCCGGAGGTGGCGCCGTCGGAGAGGGTGACCTCGGCGACCACGACCTCGATGCGGACCTGCGCGAGGAGAACGTCGATGCGGTCGACGAGGGAGGTGATGAGCTTGATGTCGTTGGGGGTGCCGGCGACGACGATGGCGTTGGAGCGTTCGTCGGCGACGATGGTGAGGTAGTTGGAGAACTCCTCCGAGGCGACGGCGGCGTTGACGACGGCGGCCGCGGTGGGGGTGGCGGGCGCGGCCGGGGCGGCGTTGTTGCCGCCGGCTCCGGGGGCGGCGTTGTTGCCGGTGCGGCGGGTGTTGCGGGCGCCGGCGGAGCCGCCGTCGCGGGAGGCGGCGGTGTTCTGGCCGGTGATAAGTTTGGAGAGGAGGTCGGCGACCTCGGTGGCGTTGGCGTGCTTGAGGAAGATGACCTCGCTGCGGGTGTTGGGGGAGGCCTCGGCGTCGAGACGGGAGATGAGCTCGTCGAAGAAGGCGTGTTCGCGTTTGTCGGCGATGAGGATGATCTGGTTGGTGCGATCATCGGCCTTGTAGGTGGTGGCGGTGCCGATTTGCGCGGCGATGGGCGGGGCGCTGAGGATGCCGGTCAGTTTGTTGACGAGTTCGGAGGCCTTGTCGTTGACGATGCTGTAGGTCTTGATGCTGAGGCCGTCGGCGGCGGGTCGGTCGAGCGTGTTGATGAGACGTTCGATGCGCTGGAGGGTGGCGACGGAGTCGGTGAAGAGAATGGAGTTGTTTTTATCGAAGACGATCGGCGCGGCGACGAGCGTCTGGTTGAGCAGGGAGGTGGCCTGCGGGACGAACTCGGCGGCCCGGAGATAGGTGAGGGTGAACAGCTTCGTCACGACCCGGCCGCTCGGCGGCAAGTCCTGCAGGGGCCCCTCGACGAATTCGGGAGATTCGTAGCGGATGTTGCTGTGTTGGGTGACCTTCAGGAAGCGCTCGCCGAGCGGGACGAGGAAGATGCCGTTCATGCCGAGCAGGCTCTCGAGGGCGCGGAGCGCCTCGGCCTTCGGCAACGGCTTGTCGAGGGTGAGGCTGTAGGTGCCGGGGGGCAGGGCGGAGGGGCGGAGGAGGATGCGGCCGGTGTAGCGTTCGACGAGTTCGAGGATCTGGTCGATCGGGGTGTCGCGGAGGATGAGGGGCCCGACCATTTCGGACGGGGTGGTGGCTTCGACGGGCGGCGGGGGGTCTTGCGCGAGGAGCGGCGACTGGGGAAAGATCGCGGCGATGCCGAGGGAAAGGGTCAGGGGAAGGGCGGAAGATGAACGAAAGGGGCGGAACATCGGGACGTGAGACGCGTTAAGTTCGTGTGGGTTGCAGGGCGGTGGCGAGGTTGAAAAAGAAAAGTGGGGGCGAGGGTTATGCGGGGAGAGGAAGGGAAAAATCTCCCATGACGGCGGGTTCTGGCTCGCGCCGGACGGGAGGCGCGGGCTGGACTGCCGGTTCCCTATGGTGACGGAAAACGTGATGTGGTGGACGTGGGCGTTGATCGTGGCGCGGCTGGCGGCGCAACTGGCGCTTTCCACGCTGAACCGACGCGAGGTGCAAAAGCACGCGGATAATCCGCCGCCGGCGGTGGCGGCGATGGTGGACGAGGCGACCTACCGGCGGAGCGTCGCCTACACGCTCGCGAAGAACCGCTTCGGGGTGATTTCGTTGATCTTCGACGCGGGCGTGCTGGCGCTCCTGTTGTCGAGCGGGGTGTTGCCGTGGCTGTTCGCGCACATCGGCGCGTGGGCGCCGGACGCGAAATGGGACGACGCCTTGTTTATTCTGGCGGCGGGCTTTCTGGCCGGAATCCCCGGCCTGCCCTTCGAGTGGTGGGAGACCTTTCGTTTGGAGGCGCGCTTCGGCTTCAACAAAATGACGCCCGGGTTGTGGATCGCGGATCGGATCAAGGGGGCGGTGCTGCTGCTGGTGATCGGCTTTCCGCTGCTGTGGGGCCTGCTGGCGTTGGTGGACCGGGTGGGCGAGGCGTGGTGGCTGTGGGGCTTCGGCCTGCTCTTCGGCGTGCAGCTGTTGATGCTCGTGCTGTATCCGCGCTTGATCCTGCCCCTGTTCAACAAGCTGACGCCCCTGCCGGAGGGCGAACTGCGCCGGCGTTTGTTCGCGTTGGCGGATCGCACCGGGTTCAGGGCCTCGACGATCGAGGTGATGGACGGGAGCAAGCGCTCGGGGCACGCGAACGCGTTTTTCACCGGCTTCGGCCGTTTCCGGCGAATCGTGCTGCTGGACACCTTGATCAACCAGCTCTCGGAGGAGGAGACCGAGGCGGTGTTGGCGCACGAGGTCGGGCACTACCGGCGCGGGCATGTGCCGAAGATGCTCGCGACCTCGGCGGCCCTGCAGTTCGCCGCCTTCTTCGCGGTGGCGTGGCTGGCGAAGAGCGACTGGTTCAATCCCGGATTCGGCTTTCCCGCGGGCGAACTGGCGCCGGCGTTTCTGTTGTTCGGACTGACGAGCGGGCTGGCGACTTTCTGGTTCGCGCCGATCGGAAACCGCGTGTCGCGGAAACATGAGTTCGAGGCGGACGCGTTCGCGCGCGAGGCGATGGGCGGTCCGGAGGCGTTGGTCTCGGCCCTGCGCAAGCTGGCCGGGAAAAGCCTCGTGAACCTGACGCCGCATCCGCTGTTCAGCGCGGTGTATTATTCTCATCCGGCGTTGGTCGAGCGCGAGCGGGCGCTGATGGAGGGACGCTGATGGGGCGGACGTGGCGTCGCGTGATCGCCGGGTGGCGCGCGTCGGCTTTGCTGGCGCTCGCGTTCGCGTTCGCGTCGTTCGCGAGCGCGGCGGAGCGGCTGGTGATCGCGACCTACAACCTGCAAAATTACACGCTGGCGAGCCGTCGGTTGCCTCAGGGCTTTCGTCCGAACTATCCGAAGCCCGAGAATGAGAAGGCGGCGTTGCGTGCGGTGATCCGGGCGCTGAACGCGGACGTGCTGGTGTTTCAGGAAATCGGCGGCGCGCCGTTTCTGGCCGAGTTGCGGCGGGATCTGGCCCGCGAAGGTCTTTCCTACCCGTATGGGGAGGCGATGCTCGCGGCGGACGAGGAGCGGGGGCTGGCGGTGCTCGGCCGCGTGCCCTTGGGGGCGATCGTGGCCCACGACGATCTGCGAGCGCGGCGGCGCGGCTCGGAAACGGACGAGCCGGTGCGGCGCGGTCTTTTGCAGGTCGAGGTGCCCCGGACGGGCGGCGCGATAACTTTGTTCGTGGTGCATCTCAAAAGCCGCCTCGACGTCGACAAGGACGATCCCCGGGCGCAGGACCAGCGGGTGGCCGAGGCGCAGGCGGTGCGCGATCGCATCCTGCGGATATTCCCCGAACCGGCGTCGGCGCGTTTTCTCCTGCTGGGAGACTTCAACGATCTCCCGGGCAGCCGCGCGTTGCAGGCGGTGGAGGCGAGGGGAAAAACAAAAATCGCGACGCCGTTGGACGCGGCGGATTCCCGCGGGCACCGCTGGACGCACGCCTACACGCGACTCGGCCTGTATTCACGTTTCGACCACGCGCTGGTGTCGGGAGGCCTGGCGGGCGAAGTCGAACGCGCCTGGATCGCGGATTGGCCGGAAGTCGAGCGGGCGAGCGATCACCGTCCTCTGGTGGTGGAGTTGTCCGAAAGGCTTTCGACGGACGCGGCCGGACGTTGAAAACGCGCGTGCGGCGAAGGAGGCGGACGAGCGCGCTTCTTCCCGAGGTGACGGATGAGTCGCCCGTCGGCGAGACTGCGACTCAGCGCGCGCCCTCGGTCTTGGCCTGGCCGTGACCGTTGGGTGTTTCGCCTTTGAAGGGTGTGACGGTCGCGGTCACGCGAAAATCGGCGGACTTGCCCGAGGAGGAGTAGGGCTGGTTGGCCCGGCGGGCGGCGCGCCAGCTGTCGCGGTGCTTGCGGATCCAGTCGAGAAGCGCGCGTTCGAAGCCGATGTCGTAGCCGAGCCGTTCCGATTCGAGCCACTTGTGCCGGAGGATCTCCTCTCGCTCGGCAAGAAACTCTTGGTAAAGACTCGATTGCTTGACGAAGTCTTTGCCGCCGGAGGGCTCTTGCGGGGAAGACGATGAAGGCATGGGCGGTTTCTGAAGGCGCGAGCGCCGGCCGGAGGGCCGACAAAAACGAGTGACGAAACGTAGGGTAGGGCACCGGTCTGTCAATGCCCGCGCCCCGACGATGAGGCCGGGTGATTTCGCACAGTCACTTATGGGGCAAAAACGGGTTGCGGCTCCGGCGAGGGAGACTCACGTTTCGCCACTTTGGCGTCGCGCGTCTTGCGTGGCGGCCCGCTTCTCTGTCACTACACGAAAACTCTCAACCCTCGCACCTCATGGCTCTCGCTGTTGGCACCAAAGCCCCTGATTTCACGCTCAAGTCCAAGACCCCCGACGGTCTGGTCGATGTGACTCTCTCCGCGAACTTCGGCCAGAAGCAGACCGTGCTCCTCTTTTTCCCCCTCGCGTTCACCGGCGTGTGCACGACCGAGATGTGCGATATCACCGCGGGGCTCTCCGCCTACGCCGCCCTCGGCGCCGACGTGATCGGCATCAGCGTCGACAGCCCCTTCGCGCAGGAGGCCTGGGCGCAGCAGCACAAGATCAAGATCACCCTCGTCTCCGACCTGAACAAGGAGGTCACCAAGGCCTACGACGTGCTTTTCCCCGCGCTGGCCGGCATCGGCGACACCTCCGCCCGAGCCGCCTACGTCATCGGCAAGGACGGCGTGATCAAATACGCCGAGCGCACCCCGACGCCCAAGGACCTGCCCAACTTCGAGGCGGTGAAAGCCGCGCTGGCCAAGTAACTTTCCCGACATTCCGTCGCCCGCGCCCGACCTGCGCGGGCGATTTCATATCCGACCGCCATTAGATTTTCTACGACCACGATGAGCCTCCCGAATCCCTTCGACACCCTTCAGAAGTTCTCCGCCAACGGAGCCGAGCATTCCTTCTATTCGCTGCCCGCGCTCGAGAAGGCCGGTTTCAAGATTTCCCGTCTGCCCGTTTCCATCCGTCTCGTTCTCGAATCCCTCCTGCGCAACTGCGACGGCAAGCGCGTCTCCGAGCAGGCCGTGCGCGATCTCGCCTCCTGGCAGGCCAAGGCCCCCCGCACCGAGGAGATCCCCTTCGTCGTCGCCCGCATCGTCCTGCAGGACTTCACCGGCGTGCCGCTTCTCGTCGATCTCGCCGCGATGCGCTCGGCCGTGACCAAGCTCGGCAAGAACCCGAAGATCATCGAGCCCCTCGTGCCCGTCGACCTCGTGGTCGACCACTCCGTGCAGGTCGACTTCGCCGGCTCGGCCGACGCGCTCCAGAAGAACCTCGAGCTCGAGTTCACCCGCAACCGCGAGCGCTACCAGTTCCTCAAGTGGGGCATGCAGGCATTCGACACCTTCAAGGTCGTTCCCCCCGGCATCGGCATCGTCCACCAGGTCAACCTCGAGTATCTCGCCAAGGGCGTGCTCAAGGACGCGAATGGTATCTATTATCCGGATACGCTCGTCGGCACCGACTCGCACACCACGATGATCAACGGCATCGGCATCGTGGGCTGGGGCGTGGGCGGCATCGAGGCCGAGGCCGGCATGCTCGGCCAGCCCGTCTACTTCCTCACCCCCGACGTCGTCGGCGTGCACCTCACCGGCGCGCTCCGCGAGGGCGTCACCGCGACCGATCTCGCGCTCACCATCACCCAGCTCCTCCGCAAGGCGAAGGTCGTGGGCAAGTTCGTCGAGTTCTACGGTCCCGGCGCCGCCGCCCTTCCCGTCGTCGACCGCGCCACCATCGCCAACATGGCCCCCGAATACGGCGCCACGATGGGCTTCTTCCCGATCGACGCCGAGTCGTCCAACTACCTCCGCGCCACCGGCCGTCCCGAGGACCATGTCGCCCTTTACGAGGCCTACTACAAGGCGCAGAACCTCTGGGGCATCCCGCAGAAGGGCGAGATCGACTACTCGACCGAGCTCGAGCTCGACCTCTCGACCGTGGTGCCCTCCGTCGCCGGCCCGAAGCGTCCGCAGGACCGCATCGAGCTCGACTCGCTCAAGAAGGAGTTCACCACCGCCTTCTCGCGCCCCGTCACCGAGAACGGCTTCGGCAAGAATGCCGAGGAGTTCTCCACCGTCACCGCCGAGGTGGCCGGGCAGAAGGTCGGCCACGGCAGCGTGCTCATCGCCGCGATCACGAGCTGCACCAACACCTCCAACCCCTCGGTCATGCTCGCCGCCGGTCTCCTCGCGAAGAAGGCCGTCGAGAAGGGGCTCTCGGTCAATCCGGTCGTGAAATCCTCGCTCGCCCCCGGCTCGCGCGTCGTCACCGACTACCTCGAGAAGACCGGTCTCCAGCCCTACCTCGACCAGCTCGGCTTCCAGACGGTCGGCTACGGTTGCACGACCTGCATCGGCAACTCCGGTCCGCTCGATCCGAAGATCGAGGAGGCCGTGGTGAAGAACGACCTCGTCGCCGCCTCCGTGCTCTCCGGCAACCGCAACTTCGAGGCTCGTGTCCACCAGAACATCAAGAGCAACTTCCTGATGTCGCCCCCGCTCGTCGTCGCCTTCGCCCTCGCCGGCCGCGTCGACATCGACCTGGCCTCCGAGCCGATCGGCAAGGGCAAGGACGGCTCGCCCGTCTATCTGCGCGACATCTGGCCCACGCTCCAGGACATCCGCGACCAGCTCCAGGCCGCGCTCAAGCCCGAGGTCTTCCGCAAACTCTACACCGACTTCGCCGCGCAGAACCCGAAGTGGAACGAGATCCCGTCCACCACGGGCAACGTCTACTCCTTCGACGAGAAGTCGACCTACATCCAGGAACCTCCCTTCTTCGCGAACTTCTCGCTCACGCCCGGCGCCATCAAGCCGATCACCGGCGCGAAGGCCCTCGGCATCTTCGGCGACTCGGTCACCACCGACCACATCTCGCCCGCCGGCGCGATCAAGAAGACCTCGCCCGCCGGTCGCTACCTGCTCGAGAACGGCGTCGCCTTCGAGGACTTCAACTCCTACGGCAGCCGTCGCGGCAACGACCGCGTCATGACCCGCGGCACCTTCGCCAACGTCCGCATCAAGAACCTGATGCTCGGAGGCGAGGAGGGCGGTAACACGATCTATCAGCCCACCGGCGAGAAGATGGCGATCTACGACGCCGCCGTGAAGCACATGGCCAACGGCACGCCGCTCATCGTCATCGCCGGCCAGGAATACGGCACCGGCTCGTCCCGCGACTGGGCCGCGAAGGGCACCAACCTCCTCGGCGTGAAGGTCGTGGTGGCGCAGTCCTTCGAGCGCATCCACCGCTCCAATCTCGTCGGCATGGGCGTGCTTCCGCTCCAGTTCAAGGACGGTGTCAATGCCCAGACCCTCAAGCTCGACGGGACCGAGACCTACGACGTCGTCGGCCTCGATTCCTCGATCAAGCCGCAGCAGGACCTCACGCTGAAGATCACCCGCAAGGACGGCTCGGTCGAAAACGTGTCCGTGCGCTGCCGCATCGACACCCCGATCGAGATCGAATACTACCAGCACGGCGGCATCCTGCCCTACGTGTTGCGTCAGATCATCGCCAAGAACTAAGGCAACCGAGCGAATACCCTAGGTGTAAACTCCCCGCGCGACCGGACCGTCGCTAGCTTGCGTGAGTCCGGTCCGCGGGCCAATTTTTGTCCGATTACCATTCCTTCGTTCGTATGCCCGAAGCTCCCGTGTCCACCTTCCTCGTCGATACCGCCAGCGATCCCGTGGTGATTCGCATCGAGGGACGGGCCTCCTTCCAAAACAGCGCGAGCCTGCAGCAGTTTCTCGTCGAGATGCGCCGTCAGGGGCGCACCCGTTTTGTCATCGATTTCCAGGCCTGCTCCAGCATGGACAGCACTTTCCTCGGCGTGCTCGCCGGGGCGGCGCTCGAGCTTCGCAAGGTGGAGGGCGGCGGCAGCCTCGTGCTGTGCCGTGTCGCGGAGCGAAACTTGGAGCTCATCAAGAACCTCGGCCTGCATCGGCTGTTGATCGTCGACGACGGCTCGACCACGACCGAGCTTCGCGCCGGCGGCACCGCGTTGGCGCCGCAGGCGAAGATGAACGAGCTGGAAAACGCCCGTCTCGTTCTCGCGGCCCACGAGAATCTCGTCGCCGCCGACGAGGCCAACCGGGCCAAGTTCCAGGACGTGTTGTCCTTTCTGAAAAACCGCGTCGCCCAGGGCTGAGGCCAAACGAGCTTGCGGTCGCCGTGCCGTCGGTGCGCGGCGGTTCGTGATGTTCGCCGCCTATGGCGGGGAAAAAGCCGGCCGCCGTCGCGGTTTCGCGGGTCGGTGCGTCGGGCGATTTTTAGCCGGCGCGGATGTTGAGCCCCTTGACGACGTTGCGGAGTCCGGGAAGGGAACGGATTTTCTCGAGGATGGCGGCTTGGTGAAAACGCAGTTCGTTGCCGGCGACGGGCTGATTGTAGAGCACGGTGAGCCGGCCCTTCGGGTCGATCTGCGCGGCGTGCGAATAGTGGGCGATGGCGGGGCCGACGATGGAGGGCCAGTTCTCGCGGATCGTGTCCTCGGGCGTGTGGCGACCGATGTGGTGTTTGACGAGCAGCTCGTCGATGAGATTGGCGAGCGCGCGGGTGGGACGCTTGATCTGGCGCGCGGGTGCGTCGTCGGGCACGCCACGCAGGTCGGCCACGAGTTTTCGTGCGACGGAGCGGAACGTGTCGGGTTGTTCGGGCATGGCGGGGGCGGGGAGCTTGGCGCTCGCGAATCGGAAAATCAGTCTTTCGCGGAGCGGACGTCGAGGGCGTCGCGAAGGCCGTCGCCGAGAAGGTTGAGGGCGAGGAGGGTGCAGGCGAAGACGCCGCCGGGGAAGATCAGGAGCCAGGGGAAGTTTTCCATCTTGTCGGCGCCGTCCTTGATGAGCGTGCCCCAGGAGCTGAGCGGCGCGTCGACGCCGAGGCCGAGGAAGCTGAGGAAGCTCTCGAGCATCATGACGGCGGGGATGGTGAGCGTGGTGAAGACGATGACGGGGCCGAGGACGTTGGGCACGATGTGGCGGAAGATGATCCGCGCGTGGCCGTAGCCGAGGGTCTTGGCGGCCTCGATGTATTCCATTTTCTTCACGGTGAGCACCTGGCCGCGGACGATGCGCGCCATGGTGAGCCACTCGACGGCGCCGATGGCGGCGAAGAGGCCGACGATCTTGCCGATGCCCTGGAGGTTGGAGAGCCAGGAAAACTGGCGCAACCAGGCGTCGAGCTGGTTCATGGGCTCCTTCAGGAAGACCATGATGAGGATGACGAAGATCGTGAAGGGGAGCGCGTAGAGGATGTCGACGACGCGCATGAGAAGCGCGTCGACCTTGCCGCCGACGTAGCCGGCGATGGCGCCGTAGGTGACGCCGATGGTGAGCGCGACGAGCGAGGCGACGAGGCCGACCATGAGCGAGATGCGTCCGCCGTAGAGGAGGCGCGAGAGGAGGTCGCGGCCGAGCTCGTCGGTGCCGAGCCAGTGCGTGCCGGAGGGCGGCGTGGCGCCGAGCGCGAGGTTTTGCTCCTCGTAGGAAAAGGGGAGGAAGGGCGGGACGACGACGCAGACGAAGGCGAGGACGAGGACGAAGATGCCGCCGATGAAGGCGAGACGGTTGCGACGCAGGCGCAGCCACGCGTCGCGCCACGGCGAGCGGGGTTTCTCGTCGGAGACGGAGCCGGAGGCGGTTGGATTTTTAACCACGGATGGCACGGAGGGACACGGATCGAAGGGTGGCGGTTACTCGAATTTCAGGCGCGGGTTGAGCCAGACCTGGACGATGTCGACGAGGAGGTTGAGCGTGACGATGAGCACGGCGTAGAGGAGCACGGTGCCGATGACCAAGGTGTAGTCGCGGTTGAAGGCGGAGTTCACGAACTCACGGCCGAGGCCGGGGATCTGGAAAATCGTCTCGATGACGAAGCTGCCCGAGATGATGCCGGCGATGGCGGGGCCGAGGAAGGTGATCACTGGCAACAGGCCGCCGCGCAGGGCGTGTTTGAGCACGATGCGCGTCTCGGACGCGCCCTTGGCGCGGGCGGTGCGGATGTAGTCCTGGTTGAGCACCTCGAGCATGCCGCCGCGGGTGAGGCGGGCGATATAGGCGGCGTAGACGAGGCCGAGGGTGGCGGCGGGGAGGACGCGATCGGAGGCGAAATACCAGCCGGAGGCGTTGAACCAGCCGAACTTCAGGGCGAAGAGGAGGACGAGGAGCGGTCCCATGACGAAGGTGGGCACGCAGATGCCGACCATCGCGAGGGTGGATGCGGCGTAGTCGAGGCCGGTGTTTTTCTTCATCGCGGCGAGCACGCCGAGGGTGATGCCGATGAGGAGGGCGACGGAGAGGGCCCAGAGGCCGAGCTCGAGCGAGGCGGGGAGCTTGTCGGCGATGATCTCGTTGACGGTGCGGTTGGGGTATTTGAACGAGGGGCCGAGATCGACGCCGAAGGCGGCCTTGAGGTCGAAGTCGGGCGTGCCGTTGCGGTCGGCGTCGGCGAAGAGGCGCCAGGGGGCGAGCTTCTTGGGCGTGATGTCCCAGAGGTAGTTGCCGTATTGGACGAGGAGGGGCTTATCGAGGCCGTAGTGGGCCTGGAGGTTTTGTAGGATTTCCTTGGATACGGCTTTCTCGGCGGTGAAGGGGCCGCCGGGGACGAGCCGCAGCATGAAGAAGGTCGCCGTCGCGATGACGAAGAGGACGGGGATCGTCTCCAGGAAGCGGCGGAGGATGAAGCGGAGCATTAGAGCGGGAAGCGAGGAGCGGGAAGCAGGGGGGCGAAGCCGGAGCCGGGCCCGCCGAGGGTGTCGTTACTCCGCGAGGTCGAGGTATTGCCAGCCGTGGTTGTCGAGGAGGTTGGCGGTCCAGCCTTTCACCCTGGGGCTGATGGCGTGGATGGTCTTGTAGAAGTTGACGGGGATGACGGGCAGGTCGCGCATGAGGAAGGCGTCGAGCTTCTGGTAGATCTCCATGCGGGCGGCGTCGTCGGGCGCGGCGAGGGCGGAGGCGAGGAGACGGTCGTATTCGGGGTTTGAATACCCGGTGAGGTTGTTGCCGCCGCCGGTGACCCACATGTCGAGGAAGGAGTGCGGGTCGGGGTAGTCGCCGATCCAGCCGGCGCGGGCGATGGAGTAGTTCATCGACTCCTGCGAGGCGAGGTAGACCTTCCACTCCTCGTTGCGGAGGGAGACGTTGATGCCGAGCGAGGTGCGCCACATCTGCTGGAGGACCTCGGCGAGCTGTTTGCCGGCGTTGGAGGTGACGTAGAGGAGTTCGAGCGGGGGGAAGTTTTTCCCGTCGGGGTAGCCGGCCTCGGCGAGGAGCCGGCGGGCCTCGGCGACGTCGTGGGAGAGGCGTTCGCGGGGCGAGTAGCCGGGGGATTCGGGGGTGAAGTGGAAGGCGGGTTTCTGGCCGCCTTCGAGGACCTTGACGTAGGCCTCGCGGTCGATGGAGAGGGCGAGGGCGCGGCGGACGCGGACGTCGTCGAGGGGCTTTTTGTTGAGGTTAAGGCGGAGGAAGGAGGTGCCGTAGTAGTCGTCGGAGCGGAACTCGGCGGGGTGCTGCTCGCGGTAGACCTTGATCTTCGGGATGGGCAGGCCGCCGGTGATGTGGAGCTGGCCGGTGCGGAACATGCGCTCCTCGGTCTCGGAGTTGTCGACCGGGAGGAATTTCACGCCGTCGAGCTTGGTGCTGGCGGCGTTCCAGTAGGTGGGGGACTTGGTGACGAGGATGTGTTGGTTGGGTTTCCACTCGGCGAGGACGAAGGGGCCGTTGCCGACGAAGTTGCCGGGTTTGGTCCACGCGGTGCCGGGTTTCGTGAGACCGCCGAATTTCTCGACGGTGGGAATGTGGACGGGGAACCAGGCGTAGTGCTTGAGCGATTCGAGGAGGAAGGGGACGGGTTTTTTCAGGCGGACGACGAGCGTGCGGTCGTCGGGGGCGGAGAAGCCGGTCTGGGAAAAGTCCTTCAGCTCGCCCTTGTTGACCTCCTCGGCGCCGACGACGTGAAAGAGGAAGTAGGCGTATTGGCTGGCGATGGCGGGCGAGAGCATGCGCTCGTAGGAGCGGACGAAGTCGCGGGCGGTGACGGGATCGCCGTTGGACCATTTCGCGTCGGCGCGGAGGTGGAAGGTCCAGACGAGGCCGTCGTCGGAGTGTTCCCAGCGTTCGGCCGTGCCGGGGGCGACACCGACGCCGGAGGGATGCTCGGTGACGAGGCCCTCGATGAGCGACATGATGATGTGGTGCTCGGGGACGCCGGTGACGATGTGCGGGTCGAGGTCCTGCGGTTCGGCGCCGTTGCCGACGAGGAGGATTTTTTTGCCGGCCGCCGCGGACGAATCGGCGGGCGAGGACGATTTGGAGCAGGCCGCGAAGAACAGCGCGGTGCAGGCGACGGGGATGGGAAGAAGGCGAACCAGGGCGGAGCGGAAGGCGGGAAGGATGGGGAAAAACACTCGCATGGTGGAGGCGATTGCAGCCAAGCGCGGGCCAAGGGCAAGCGGGGGTGTGCGCAAAGCGCGTATACGGCAGGGGGCGCAGGTGGGATTTGCACCAAACGCGACGTCGTTTACGTTCCCGGCATGGAAAACACCTCCTCGGAAAAATCCGCCTGCGGGCTGCCTTCGGGCGTGGTCATCGACATGACGGGACGTCCGGTGCGTCGCACGGACGAGGAGTGGCGGGCGATGCTCACGCCGGAACAGTATCGGGTGACGCGCCTCCAAGGCACCGAACCTCCCTTCCGGAACGAATATTGGGATCACCACGAGGACGGCGTGTATTTCTCCGTGGGAAGCGACACGCCGCTTTTCGATTCACGGGACAAATTTGACAGCGGAACGGGCTGGCCGAGCTTCACTCGGCCGATCGAGCAGAAGTTTGTCGGCGCGCAGGTGGACGAGAGCCACGGCATGCGCCGGATCGAGGTGCATTGCGCGGTGGACGGCGGTCATCTCGGGCACGTGTTCGAGGACGGTCCTAAGCCGACGGGGCTGCGTTTCTGCATCAACTCGGCGGCGTTGCGGTTTATGCCGCGGGCGGACTACGAGGCGTGGTTGAAAAGCCGCGCGGCGGAGTAGTTTACGGGGGAGTCGGGGAACGCGAGCGCGCTTTACAGAGGGAGGGCGGGCCGCGCATAACCGCGTGGCCCCGTTTTCCCGCAATCTCGTCCCGCCGTCACCATCGCCGTGCTGGTTCATTATCCCTTTCTCGTTTTCGCCCTCGTCCTGCTGTGGTTTCCCCGTTCATGGCTGCGCTACGGGATGCGGGTGACGCCCAGACCTCCTCGCCGGGTGAATCAGGCGAAGCAGGAGCGTGATCCCTTCGAGCGCGGCGTGAAGCCGTTCAAGGAAGGGGCGAAGTCGCGCAACTGGGTCGACTTGTTGCGAACGGCGGTCGGCTCCTACGCGTTGACGACGATGGCGTTCACGGCTCCGGGGCTGCCCGGCACTCACGCGCCGACCTTGGTCGCGCAGGGGGCGATCCTGGTTTTTGCGGTGCTGTTCCAGATGATCCGGATCGAAGGGCGGCTGAGCTTTTTCGCGCCGATCTTTTTTCTCCAGGGGATGACCTTCGGCATCTGCGGCGGTTTGGTCGGCGGACTGACGATGCTCGGAAGCTGGGCGTTGAGCCCCGTGCTGCCCGGCGCGGGGGCCTTGCTGTTCGTGCAGGGCGGCCTCGCGCTCATCCTCGGGCTCTTGTTGCAGGTGGTTGAACCGAAGATCCTGATGATCCTGGCCGGGGCGACGTGGTTGCCAGTCGTGTTGAGCGTGTTGATGCGGAAGCGTCTCTCCGCCTCGTTCGACAAGCGGTTGAAAGTGATCTCCCGGGAGGAGCAGGCCGCGCGCGAAGCGGCGGTGTCGGAAAAGACGCAGAGGGAGGACTGAGCGAATGAACGGCGCGGCGACGGCGGCGGTTCGTGTGCGGGCCGGACCGCGTGTTTGGTTGGAGGCGACCCGGCCGCGGACCTTGCCGGCGGCGGTCGCACCCGTGTTGGCGGGCACGGCGTTGGCGTGGCGGGCCGACGAGGCGAAATGGGGTGCGGCCACGGCGTGCCTCGGCTTCGCGTTGCTGGTCCAGATCGGGACGAACTTCGCCAACGATTACTACGATTTCGTGAAGGGCGCCGACACGGCGGAGCGCGTCGGACCGCGTCGCGCGGTGGCGAGCGGTTTGGTCAAACCGTCGACGATGCGGGCGGCGATGATCGCGGTGTTCGCGACCGCGTTTGCGCTCGGACTCACGTTGTTGGCTTACGGCGGATGGCCGCTGCTCGTGATCGGGGTGGCGAGCATCGCCTGCGGCGTCGCCTACACCGGCGGGCCGTATCCGCTGGCCTACCACGGATTGGGCGACGTTTTCGTGTTCATTTTCTTCGGCCTCGTGGCCACGGGGGCGACGACCTTCGTCCAAACCGGCGAAGTAGGCGCGGCTTCGTTGGTGGCGGGCGCGGCGGTCGGGGCGTTGGCGACGAATATCCTCGTGGCGAACAACTATCGCGACGTGGAGACCGATGCGAAGGCGGGCAAACGCACCTTGTTGGTGCGCTGGGGGCGGGCTTACGGGCGCGCGCAATTCGGTTTCGGACACGCGCTGGCGGTCGCGGCGCCTCTCGTGTTGGTCCTGTTCGACGCGGCGGCGGTTCCGGGCGCGGTGGCGGTGGGCGGCGTCGCGGCGGCGGTGGCCTGGCGACAATGCACCCGGCTGGCGGCGGTGAAAACGCCGGCGGAGTGCATCGCTTTGTTGGGCGCGACCGGACGATGGTTGGCGCTCTACGGCTTGTTGTTGTCGGTCGCGATCGTGTGGCGTTGATCGTCGTCGCTCGGCGGGACGGCGCGTCAGGCGGCCGGTAAGCCGGGCCGGCTGGTCTGGCGGCTCGACCGGCGGCCGGACCTGCCGGGAGGACGCCTGTGCGGCACGGCGCTCAGGCCCAGTTGATGAGAAAGGTTTCGAGATCGTCGAGCGTGGGGCTCTGCGCGGTGCGGACGTAGTGGCCGCTGGTGCAGACCCCGAGGGCGAGACAGGATTCGGGATCGAGGCCGAGGAGCTGACCTTGGCTGAAGCCGCCGTTGAAGTGGTCGCCCGCGCCGGTGGTGATGACGGGGTTCTCGCAATAAGGCCCGGGCACCCAGGCGGTGCCGGCGGCGGTGGCGCAGGCGGCGGACTCGCGCGGATGGATGACCACGGTGGCGAGGCCGAGCTTTTCCCGCACGGCGGCGCAGGCGGCGCGAAGGGAGGCTTCGTCTTTGTCGGGCGAGGCGAAGCCGAGGGCGGCGGTGACTTGCTGGGCCTCCTTGAGATTGAGGCCGAGGGTGACATTGCCAAAGGCGCCGAAACGGCCGATCAAGGCGAGAGCTTCGAGCAGATCTTCGCGGGTGCGTTTTTCGGGGTCGGCGAGATCGAAGAAAAAGGTTCGCGGGGCGGAGCCGGCGGGCCGCGCGGGCAGGGTGGGGAGCACGCTCGTGACGAGATCGCGGAAGATGCCCGTCATGTTCGGGATCATGGTCCAGTTGACGAGGGCCACCAGGTCGGCGGAGGCGAGCTCGGAGCGGAACTGCGCGGCGCCCATCACCTCGTCGATCTTGGCCAGCGTGATGCTGTCGAGGCTGCGAAGCTGGCCGAGCATCAGTTTGCCGTCGCCGAACTCCACCGCGATCGTCGAGGCCGGTTCGCAAAGCGAAACCACCTCGGCGCGGGCGGCGAAATCCTGGAAGACGGAGTGGACGACCGGCTTGCCCAGCGCGCCGACGTAGGTGACGCGAGCGCCTCCGGCGAGAAGCGCGGCGGCCATGATCGGACCGTTGCCGCCGAGCTTGTCCATGAGCGGGTAAAACTCGAGGTTCGTGCTCTTTCCGGCGGCGCCGGCGATGCGGGCGGCGAACTCCGGGATGCTGGCGATCGGCGTGAACGCCTCGCCTTGGCCGGTGCGCGTGGCGACGGGCTTCACGATCGTGTCGACGAAGCCGTCGAGGCCGACGAGGGCGCGGCGGGAGGAGGCTTGGGCGCGGGCGGCGCGCAAGGCGGAGAGGGCGCGGGTCTTGAAGGACGACATGGCTGGAGGAGGCGAAACGGCGGATGGCCTGGCGTGTGGAAAAACCGCCACAAAGCGCGCGGGCGCGCGGCGCGGCAACCGGTAAATGTTCCTGACAAACCCCTGACAATTTCCGCGTCGTGGCGGGGGGTTTTACATTGAAGCTCCGGGCGCTACGGCTTCGTGTCGAGACGCTCTTCCCCTCCCGCCTTTCACGGACCATGCCCGCCGCCTTTCCCGTCTTCGCCACCGTCAATCTGCTTCAGGTGTTCAGCATGACCGACATCGTCGGCCAGGCGATCACCGTGGGCCTTGCGATCTTCAGCATCGTCGCCTGGACGGTCATGTTCGGAAAGTTCGCCGAGCTGAAGCGTCTGCGGGAGCTGAACCTCGCCTTCGAGCAACGTCTTCGCGACGAGCGCACCGTGCTCGACCTGCCCGAGTCGTTCCGCTCCCGCCGCTCCATTCCCTACGCCGACGTCTATGCCGACGCGGTCGAGGCCTATTGGCGCGCCGCCTCGATTCTTCAGGAAAAGGGCATCGATTCCGGTCGCGCCCGGCTCGAGCACGCCGAGAACGGCATCCAGCGCGCCATCGCGCGCCAGACCCTGCGTTATGAAAGCAGCATGATCTTTCTCGCCTCCATCGTGTCGGGCGCGCCCTTCCTCGGTCTCTTTGGCACGGTATGGGGCGTGATGGAGGTCTTCACCGCCATCTCCCACCAGGCTTCGGCCAATCTCCAGACGCTCGCTCCCGGCGTGTCCGCGGCGCTCCTGACCACGGTCGCCGGTCTCGTGGTCGCGATTCCTTCCGTCTTCGGCTACAACGTCCTGCTCACCAAGACCCGCCAGCTCGCCACCGAGCTCGAGAACTTCGCGTCCGCGCTCGCCGACCGTCTCGAGCTGGAGTCGAAGTGAGCCCGTTCGCCGACCGCCTTCGCATCTCGTAACCAGAAACCGGATACGATCATGGCCCGCACCTTCCGCCGAAACCGCCAGATGCACGCGCTGTCGGAGATCAACGTGACCAATCTCCTGGATCTGGCCTTCGTGCTGCTGATCATCTTCATGATCGCCACGCCGCTCATCAACCAGGAGCAGAAGATCGAGGTCGATCTTCCGGTCGAGTCCGCCCGTCCCCAGACGCCGACGCCGAAGGACACGAAGTTCGTCTCCATCACGGTGAAGGCGAACGGCACCTACATGATCGACGCGGACGGCAACCGCCCGCTCTCCGCGCGCGACCTGCCGGGACGTCTGCGGGCTCTGGCGCTGGCCGAGGGGGCGAAGCAGCCCGTGATCCGCATCCGTGGCGACGCCGGGGTCGATTTCCAGAAGATCGTGACCTTGATGGACGAGTTGAAAAAAACGGGGTTCAGTCAGGTCAGCTTCGACACCCAGGTCAAAAACTGAGGTCCAGTTTCCCGTGTCCACCATCGCGAAACCCATCGGCTACGGCCCGAGCAGCGCCGCCGACCCGAACCAGGGGCGCAGCTTCGGCGGCGCGTTCGGCGTGTCCGCGTTTGCGCATGGCGCGGCCTTCGCCCTGCTCGTCCTGCTCACGCTCGCGATGCACGACCGCTCCGAGGAGAAACCGGCGGTCTTCGAACTCGTGGCGGGGGAAGGCGACGATTTCATGGCGACCGAGGCTCCGTCGGGCAGCGAGTCCGGTCAGGCGGAAGCGGGGCAGATCGAGTTCGCTCCCACCGTTCAGGCGCCCGATTGGACGCCGCCGGCGCCGGAGCCCGTGCCGGTCGCTCCGGTGGCGCCGCCCGAGCCGCCGACTCCGGTGAAGCCGGTCGTGTCCGAGGTGAAGCCCGCGCCCGCGCCGGATTTCACCCGGCAGATCAACCGCACGATCCAACGGGAGAAATCCAAGGCGGATCGGGAGATCAAGAAGCAGCGGGAGACCGAGGCGCGTGAAGCGAAGGCGCGCGAGTTGGAGAGCAAGAAACTCTCCTACGCCGAATATCAAAAGAGCTTGGGCAACAAAACCTCGCCCGCGCAGAAAGCGCCTTCGAGCGGCGTCGGCGCGGCGGTTCCCCGGATCGACGCCAGCGGCATCAAGAAAGGCGTCGCGGGCGCCACCGGCGCCGGTTCGAAGGGCGCGGGGGGCACCGCGCTCTCCGCCGCCGAGGGAGAGCGCATGGCGCGTTATTTCGCGATGCTCATCAGCCGCCTCCGCGACGCCCACGAAAAGCCCGCCGGCCTGAGCGATTTGCTCAACGCCGAGGTGCAGTTCACGCTCGCGGCGAACGGGGTGATCTCGGGGGTGCGGATCATCCGCTCCTCGGGAAACTCGGAATTCGATCAATCGGTGGTCGAAGCATTCAGCCGCGTGAGGATGCCGGCGCGTCCCGACGGCAAGACCGACGTGCAGCGCCTCACCTTCCGGATCAAGGAGGTTTGAGCGATTCGCCCCGCCGGAGCGTCCCGCGATGACGTCACGGACGCGGCGCCGGCGGACGGACGTCGAGCACGTAGGCGTCGACGAGATTACGGGAGAGGTAGCGATAGGAGACCCGTCCGTAGCCGCCTTGTCCCCAGCGCGGGCCGTAGGAGTTTTTGAAGACAAACGTGGTGTCCTCGATGCGTCCGGTGGGGCATTCGTAGCCGACCGCGGTCACGGCGTGAAAGGCGTCGGGCAGGGGTTGCTGGGCGGAAAGCACGCCGGCGTGGATCGAACGCTCGTTGGGCCAGCGCATGCCGAGCGGCACGGGAATCTCGGAGTTCAGGGCCTGCACGATGCGCGGGATGATCGACACGGGATCGCGTCCGGGCAGGGCCGCGATGAACACCCGGCGGCGCCCGCGCGCTTGCGCGACGATTTGGGGCGAGGGCTCCGGCACCTCGGTGGCGGCGAGACCGGGCTGGTTGCGCATGTCCTCGTAGCGCGGGATTCCGTAGGTCTGGAGCGCGGCGATGACGGAAGGCAGGGAGAAGCCCGCGTCCTCCGTCAGCTCGCCGGTGGCGGGGTCGCGCAGAAGAACGGCTTCGGGACCGGTGAGCCCGAGGCTGCGCCGTGTGGCCCAGACGAGGTATTCCTCCGAGAGTTTCTCGATCGAACCGGTGAGGCGGGCGTTCTGAAATTCAAGCGCGCCGACGATGGCGAAGACCGCGCAGCTCGGACGGCGTCCTTGGTTCTTCACCGCTAGCCCGAGACGGATGAACTCCGGTTGCAGCGTTTGTTTCGGGCGAAGCTCGGGGGCTTGGTCGAAGGAAAGAAAAAGCTCCTCGAGCATCGAGGATGATTCCGTCGTGTCGCGCTTGGCCGGGGCGGTGGATGCGGGAGCCGGGAGGCTCGGCGGCGGCGCGGGCGGGGGAAGCTCGGGGGGGGCGGAGGCGGGGTCGTAGCCGAGTCGCGCCTGGATCTCGGGAGGGAGGTCGCGCAAGCGGACCGAGGCGAGCCCGTCCCGGTGCAGAAAAAACAGGCTTCGTTGATCGCGGGATCGGACGCGCACCTCGTGGTAGCTTGTTTTTCCCACGGTGATCGTGCCCAGTTCGAGTCCGGCCACCGCCGGAACGGAGGTGGCGTTCGCGAACAAAACGCCCGCTGTGGCGAACAGGACGAAACCCGGAAGGGCTAGGCGATGGCGAAGACGCACGGCGAAGACTGAATGGGGAACGACCATTGGGTCTGCCTCCCGCGAGGCAATCGTCCAGCGATCTTCCCCGGTTCCTCCGCTTTTTACCGAAAATCCCGGCGACGACCGCGGGCGGGTGGCGCGTTCGCGCGACCGAATCCGGAGCAGACTAGTCGGACGAGGCGACGGCAACGGAAGGGCGGCGACGGAGAAGAAGTCCTTTGCCCGGGGCGAAGCAGAGCGCCGCGACGAACACCGCGGCTTGCAGCAGCACGATGCACGCGGCGGGGGAGGCGTCGGCGAAGAAGCTCACATAGGCGCCGGCGAGGGTGGAGAAAACGGCGACCACGATGGCGACGGCGAGCATTCGGTCGAAGCGTTTCACGAGGAGGAACGCGGTGGCGCCCGGAGTGACGAGCATCGCGATCACCAGGATGATGCCCACCGCCTGCAGCGCGGCGACGATGGCGAGGGCGAGCAGAACCAACAGCAACGTGTCGAGGGCGCGCAGCGGAAAGCCGAGGGCGCGGGCGTGAGCGGAGTCGAAGGTCGCCAGCATCAAGGTGCGGCGGAGCAGCAGGACCGTCGCCAGCACGAGCGCGCACAGGATGGCGGTTTCGCGAAGCTGGCCGGGTTCGATGCCAAGGAGATTGCCGAAAAGGATATGGTCGAGGTGCAGGTCGCTCGGGGTTTTGACGTGAAGGATGAGGCCGAAGGCGAACAGGCCGGTGAAGACCACGCCCATCACGGTATCCTCCTTCACCCGCGTGTGGCGTTTGATCCAACCGGTGCCGGTGGCGCAGAGAAGTCCGCTGGCGAAGGCGCCGACCCCGAGCGGGAGGCCGGCGATGTAGGCGAGCACGATGCCGGGCAGCACCGCGTGGGAAATCGCGTCGCCCATCAGGGACCAGCCGCGCAACACGAGGAAACACGACAGCACGGCGCACACGGCGGCGACGAGCGCTCCGAGCGCGAAGGCCTGGAGCATGAAGCCGTGATGGAAGGGCTGAAGCAGGGTTTCCATGCGGAACGGATGCGTGGGGCGGCCGGGTCGGGATCAGGGTTTCACCGCCGGCATCAGGCAGGTGGTGAGGCGCGAGCGGCGGGCGGCGAGCAGGCCGTGTTTCGGCGCGAAAACAAAGGCGAGGAGGAAGAGCAGCGTCTGGCACACGACGATGCAGCCGCCGGTCGCGCCGTTGAGAAAATAGCTCGCATACGCGCCGGCGAAGGCGGTGACGGCGCCGAGCGCGGAACCGATGAGCAGCATGCGGCCGAAGCGGTCGGTGAGGAGATAGGCGGTGGCTCCCGGGGTGATGAGCATGGCGACGACGAGGATCGCGCCGACGGCCTGGAGCGCGGCGACGGTCGTCGCGGACAGAAGAAGCAGAAGCGTGAGGTGGAGGAGACGCACGCGCAGGCCGAGGACGCGGGCTTGGTGCGGATCGAAGCTGAAGAGCAGCAGGTCGCGCCATTTCAGGGCGATGACGACGAGGCAGGCGACGGAGATGGCGACGAGTTGAGCGACGTCCTCGGGGGCGATGGCGAGTTCGCTGCCGAAGATGATGGCCTTCAGGTCTATGGTCGCGGGAAAGAGCGAGATCAGCAGGAGGCCGAGCGCGAAGAAGGCGGTGAACACGACGCCGATGACGGCGTCCTCGCGAACGGGCGTCTTGAGTTTCACGAACGACATGGCCGCGGCGGCGAGCAGGCCGCTGGTGAAGGCGCCGAGGGAGAAGGGCAGGCCGGCGAGGTAGGCGATGGCGACGCCGGGCACCACCGCGTGCGAGAGCGCGTCGCCGAGAAGCGACCAGCCCTTGAGCGTGACGAAGCCCGAAAGCAGGCCGCAGACCGCGCCGATGAGCGCGCAGACCCACAGCGCGGTGCGCATGTATTCGTAGGAGAAGGGCTCGAGGAGGAGCGCGACGCTCATGGCTGGGGCTCGGAGGCCTTGGCGGCTTCGCGTTCGGCGACGAGTTTCTCGTGGGCGCTGCGGTCGCGGTATTCGAGGTGTCCGCCCTGGCCGAGAACGAGCGGGCGTTCGTCGTCGGTCAGCACGGTCACCTGACGGCCGTCGTGCGCCTCGACCGTCGAGCGGGAGAGGTCGAAGTGGCGGAGAGCGCCGCCGAAGGCGCGGGCGAGATTCGCGGCGGTGAAGACCTCGCTGGTCGGGCCGCAGGCGAGCACGGTGCGGTTGATGAGCACGACGTGATCGCAAAATTCGGGGACGGAGCCGAGGTTGTGGGTAGACACAAGGATGAGCCGACCCTCGGCGCGGAGTTCACGAAGGAGCGAGATGATCGCCTCCTCGGTCTTCACGTCGACGCCGGTGAAGGGTTCGTCGAGCAGGATGACACGGCTTTGCTGGGCGAGGGCCCGGGCGACGAAGACGCGTTTCTTTTGCCCTCCGGAAAGTTCGCCGATCTGGCGTTCGCGCAGTTCCCATAGACCGACGCGGCGCAGGGCGTCGGCGACGGCCTCGCGATCGGCCGCGCGAGGGATGCGGAGGAAGTTCATCCGGCCGTAGCGGCCCATCATGACGACGTCGTGGACGCTGACCGGAAAGGTCCAGTCGACCTCCTCGCTTTGCGGCACGTAGGCGACCCAGCCTTTGCGCTGCGCTTCGCGAACGGGCGCGCCGCCGAGCGTGACGCGTCCGGCGCTCGGGGTGACGAAGCCCATGAGCGCCTTGAAAAGAGTGGATTTGCCGGAGCCGTTGACGCCGACGAGGGCGCAGATGGTGCCGCCGGTGAGCGAGAAGGTGGCTTCGGTGAGGGCGGTATGTCCGTTGGGGTAGGTGACCGCGACGTTGTCGGCAGCGAGCGTGAGCGGAGCTTCGGGGGCGGGCTCCGCGGCGCGTGGGGAACTGGAAGAGTCGTCGGACATGCTTAGCGTTTGCCCACCTCGGCGCCGAGAAAACCGTTCACGATGGTCTTCGCGTTGGTTTCGAGCAGGGCGAGGTAGGTCGGGGCGGGGCCTTTCGAGTGGGTGAGCGAGTCGACGTAGAGCACGCCACCGTAGCGGGCGCCGGTCTCGCGGGCCACCTGCCGCGCGGGTTTGGGACTGATGGTGCTTTCGCTGAAGACGACGGGAATCCCGCGGGCGCGGACGGCGTCGATGACGGCGCGCACCTGCTGCGGCGTGCCCTGGGCGTCGGCGTTGATCGGCCAGAGGTAGAGCTGACGCATGCCGTAGTCGCGGCACAAATACGAGAAGGCGCCCTCGCTGGTGACGAGCGTGCGCCGGTTTTCGGGGATGCGCGCGAGCTGTTCGCGAAGGGAGGCGTCGAGAACGCGGATTTTTTCCGAATAGGCGGCGGCGTTGGCCGCGTAGACGGCGGCGTTGGCCGGATCGGCCTTGGCGAGGGCGGCGCGGATGTTCTCGACGTAGACAAGGGCGTTGGAGGGGGACATCCAGGCATGCGGGTTGGCCTTGCCGGCGTAGGGCCCCTCGGTGATGGACATCGGCTCGATGCCTTCGGTCAGGACGACGGAGGGCACGTCTTTGACGTTGGCGAAAAACTTTTGGAACCACGCCTCGAGGTTGAGCCCGTTCCAGAGCACCAGGTCGGCCTTGGACGCGCGCACGATGTCCTGCGGGGTGGGCTCGTAGCCGTGGATCTCGGCGCCGGGTTTGGTGAGCGACTCCACTTCGGCGGCGTCCCCGGCGACGTTGCGCGCCATGTCGGCGAGAATGGTGAATGTAGTGATGACTCGGATACGTTTCTCCGGGGATCGGGGTTCGCCCGGCGCCGCGTTCACGAGGCAGGCGGAGGCGAAAGCGCCCAGCAGGGAAGCGAGGAGCGGGACGGTGCGTAAACGCATGGGAAGACGCTGTGTTTCATGAATATTAGAGTCAACTAACATTTGTAGCTTGAGCAATTCATCCTCTTTTCTCCGGGGAAAAAGTCCGGGATTCTGCGCAGTTCGCATTTGCCTCGGCGGACGAATTTTCGTTTAATCTTAGGTAAGTTAACCCACATACTAAACATGGCACGCATCTATAACGACATCACCGAGACGATCGGAAATACGCCGCTTGTGCGTTTGAATCGCACCGCCGCCGCTCACGGGGCGAAAGCGGAGATTCTCCTCAAACTGGAATTCTTCAATCCGCTCTCGAGCGTGAAGGACCGCATCGGCAACGCGATGGTCGAGGAGGCGTTGAAGTCCGGGCGCATCAACAAGGACACGATCCTGATCGAGCCCACCTCGGGCAACACGGGCATCGCGCTCGCCTTCGTGGCCGCGGCGAAGGGTTTGAAGCTCATCCTCACCATGCCCGAGACGATGTCGCTCGAGCGCCGCAAGCTGCTCAAGATCCTCGGCGCGAAGCTGGTTCTCACCGAGGGGCCGAAGGGCATGAAGGGCGCGATCGCCAAGGCGGAGGAGCTCAACGCGAAGATTCCGAACAGCGTCATTCTCCAGCAGTTCGCCAATCCCGACAATCCGGCGGTGCATCGCAAGACCACCGCGGAGGAGATCTGGCGCGATACCGACGGCGCGGTCGACATCGTCGTGTCGGGCGTGGGCACCGGCGGCACGATCACGGGCGTGGGCGAAGTGCTTAAGGAGCGGAAGCCGGGCGTGAAGATCGTGGCGGTGGAGCCGGCGGGTTCCCCCGTGCTCTCCGGCGGCCAGCCCGGGCCCCACAAGCTGCAGGGTCTCGGCGCGGGCTTCGTTCCCGCCGTGCTCAACACCAAGATCATCGACGAGGTCATTCAGGTGAAGGAGACCGATTCGGGGCCGATCTCGAAGCAGGTCAGCACCCAGGACGGCATTCCGCTCGGCATCTCCTCCGGCGCGGCGGTGTGGGCCGCCCTCGAACTCGCGAAACGCGACGAGAACAAGGGCAAGACCATCGTGGCCGTCATTCCCTCCTGCGCCGAGCGCTACCTCTCGTCTTGGCTCTTCGCCGACGTCGAGGTCGAGAGCGACAACATCGACGAACTGCTCACGAAGTAAGGGAAGGCGACGGCGGCGTATTCGTTAGGCAACTACGTCGCGCGCCGGGACGTTTTCTTCTTCGACGCAAAGGCACGGACGGCATCGCCGTCCGGGCCTTTTGCTTGTGAGGGGGGCGTTCCGTCGCGCGGGCGGGCAGGTCGGTTCGGTGTTTCCCCTCACACCGGGCGCAGGGCGCCGAGACGGGGCGCGGCGACGGCTTTGGGGAAGGGCAGCTGGGAGTCTCCCTTGTAGCTCGCCATGCGCACTTCGAAGCGGAAGGTGGAACCGCGCCCGGGAGCACTTTCGACCTCGATGTGTCCCTGCATCAGCTCGCAAAGCCGTTTGGAAATGATCAGGCCGAGCCCGGTGCCGCCGTGACGTCGCGTGCTGGAGGTGTCGAGTTGGCTGAATGCGCGGAAGAGGCGCGGCAATTGGTCCGCCGGGATGCCGACGCCGGTGTCGATCACCTCGCCGACGAGGAGGAATCCCCGCTGCTCGCCGTCGCGGGTGTTGTCGTCGGATTCGGCCGGGTGGCCTTGGAGGCGGATGGTGACTCCGCCTTGCTCGGTGAACTTCACCGCGTTGCCGACGAGGTTGGTGAGGATCTGGCGCAGGCGGTTTTGGTCGCCGTGGAGGATCGGCGGCACGCCGGAGGCGATTTCGGTCGAGAGGCTGAGTCCGGCGCGGCGGGCGGGTTCCTGGAAGAGGCGCACGATATCGTCCACGCAGTCGCGCAGGGAGAAGGGCCCCGGGACGATCTCGAGACGTCCCGCCTCGATCTTGGAGAGATCGAGAATGTCGGAAACGAGAGTTTCGAGGGTCTGGCCGCAGCGTTGGATCGTCTCCACGTGACCGAGTTGGTCGTGGCTGAGCGGGGTTTCGCGCAGGAGGCGAGAAAAGCCGATGATGCCGTTGATCGGGGTGCGGATCTCGTGGCTGACGATGGCGAGAAATTCGCTCTTGGCGCGGTCGGCGGATTCGGCGGCCTCCTTCGCGTTGCGGAGGGCGAGCTCGGCCTGTTTGCGAACGGAGATGTCGTGTCCTACCGCCTGATATTCGAGCAACTGGCCGTCCCGATCCTTGATGGCGCGGTGGGTCCATTGAATGACGCAGGAGCGACCGTCGGAGTCGGTGAGCGCGGTTTCGAAGGAGGCGCTTTCGGGCCAGGGATCGAGCACCTTCCACGGCGTGAGACCGGAGGCGAGGACCGACCAAGGTTGGCCGGCGAGGTCCTGGCGGCGGCTGCCGAAGAAACGGGCGTAGGCGCCGTTGACGAAGGTGAGCCGGCCGTCGGACTTGTAGCGGCAGATGAGGTCGGCCTGGTCCTCCACGATGGCGCGGTAGCTTGCCTCCGTCTGCTGAAGGCTGCGCGCCATCTGCTCGATCTTGCGCGCGAGGCCCATGATTTCGTCGGGATCGTCCGAGGTGGCGTCGGCGTCCTTCGCATCGGGCGAAACCTGCCGGGCGACGGCGGCCTGTTGATTGATCTCCTTGATCTTCGCGATCAATGTCCGGTCGAAAACGTAACCGGCGAGGACGAGCAGGATGGCTCCGATGAGGGCGAGGCCGATCACCCAATAGGTGGTGCCGAGGCGATCGCGGAGTTGTTCGTCGGTCGCGATGACGATGAGGGCCACGGTGAGGCTCACCGCGAGCCCGAAAATCATGATCGTCTGACGCCGGATGGAGACCTGCATGGCTGGAAATCTGCCCGAGCCGAGGCCGGTAGTCTAATGCAAAGGAGAGCGCATATTGTCATGCCCGGGTCAAAAAGGACCCGGGGAGAGACGCTTGCGGAGATGTCTAGGCCGCTTTGGGCGGGGCCCGTGTCGACCGGCGAGGGATCAGGCGTGCCGGCCCTTGAACGTGAGTTCGGCGACGGCGGACTTGTCGAGGTCGCCGAGTCCGAGGGCGACGAGCTTGTCGTATTGGAGCTTCGTGGCGGCGGCGAGCGGCAGGTGGAGACCCGATTCGCAGCCGAGTCGCCAGGCGATGGTCGAATCCTTGGCGGCGTGCGCGGCGGAGAAGAAGCAGTCGTGAGCGCGGTTCTGCATGTCCTCGCCGTCGGTTTTCAGCACCTGCGACGCGGCGCCGGTCTGGGCGAAAACCTCCCGGAGGAGTTCGAGGTCGAGGCCGAGCGCCTGGCCGAGCCCGAGGCCTTCGGCCAGCGCCGCGGTGTTGATGTTCATGACCATGTTCACGAGCGCCTTCACCTGTGCGGCGCGGCCGGCGGGGCCGACGTGACGAAGCGCGGAGGAGAGCTGGCGGAGCAGGGGCTCGTGGCGGGCAAAAACGTCCGCGTCCCCGGCGCACATGAGGTAGAGCGTGCCGGCGCGGGCCTGCGGGATCGAGGACGCCATGCAGGCTTCGAGCGTGTCGGCCCCGAGCGCGGCGGCGCGCCGCGCGACCTCGACGTGGGTGGCGGGGGCGAGCGTCGCGCAGTTGACGAAAGTCTTGCCGCGCACGCCGCCGGGGGCGGCGAGGAGCGAGTCGACACCGGGTTCGGGAGCGGCGAAGACGGCGAGTTGCGCGGCGTCATCGGTGACGACGGTGAAAACGATTTCGGCGGCGGAGGAGAGTTCGGCGAGGCTCGCGGCATGGCGGGCGCCGAGTTCTTCCGCCAGCGAGGCGGCGGCGGGCGCGTGCACGTCGTAGACCGCCGTGATGCGGTGCCCGCATTCGGCGAGCCGGCGGGCCATGTTCGATCCCATGCGGCCGACGCCGGCGAAGGCGATGGTGCGGGCGGGGATCGGGGTGAAAGGGGCGGTCGCGGGAGCGGTCATGCGTGAAGAAAAGGAGGCGACGATGGGAGCGGGGCGATCAGCGTTTGCGACGGGCGTGGAAGGCGGAGGGGCCGGACGGTTTGCCTCCGACACGCTTCTTTCCGGCGGGTGCTTTGGCGCGCGGTGCGGACGGGGCCGATTTGGCGCCGGTGGTCTTCGCGGTTTTGTCGGCTTCCGGAGAGTCGTTCTCGGCCGCGGCTTCCGCCGGTGCCGGCGGCGGGGTCAGACGTGCCGGGGCGAAGAAGGGGTTGTATTTGCGCTCGTGGGCGAGGGTGGTGAGCGGGCCGTGGCCCGGGCCGATGACGGTGTCCTTTGGCAGGCTGAAAATACGCGCCCGGGTGTTTTTCACCTGATCTCGGAAATGGGTCGGGCTGCCGCCGACCGAGGCGGAAAACAACGAGTCGCCGCAGAGCGCGAGGGGCCGGGCCAGCCCCTGCACGTAGAAGGTGGTCTGCCCGGGGGAGTGGCCCCAGGTCGGGAGGCATTTGATGGCGATGCCACCGACATGGAAGTAGGCGTAGTCGGCGAAGGTTCGCGCGCCGGGAAAGTCCGCCGGTTCGCGTTCGTGGGACCAGACATCCGCCCCGGTCGCGGACACGATCCGGGGCAGTTCGGCGACATGGTCCTCGTGGGTGTGGGTGAGCAGGACGTGCTTAACGCGTAGTTTGTTGGTGGATACGAGATCGAGCAGCTCGGATGCGTCGGCCCCGGTGTCGACGACGGCGGCCTCGCGGGTCTTTTCGTCCCAGACGAGGTAGTTGTTGACCGTCATGTCCTCGTGAGGGGTGTTGAACATGGCGAAGCCGCGCGGGAAGATCGGCGCCTTGGGGTAGGCCTCCTTTTTCGCGAGGATCTCGAGGGCGTCGGGCGAGAGCTGGAGATGGCGCGCGATGCGGCGGATGACCGGGAGGCGGGGGGCGCCGGCTTTCACCTCGGCGAGGGCCTCCGGCGTGATCTCCGCACGGGCGGCCAGATCGGCGTCGGAGATGCCGAGACCGCGCTGGGCCTTGGCGATGACGTCGTTGAAATTGTCCTCGATGGGTATGAGCGGCATGGTGCGGACGGCGGTCCGAAAGCTGAAAGCGGGAAAACGAGAAAAGCGAACGCGTGAGGCGGGGGGCGTCGCGCGCGGGCCTCCGGAATTGGTTTTCCGGATCAGAGACGCACGGTGGCGCCGGTGCGCGCGGATTCGTAGACGGCGTGGATCAGGCGCACGGCTTCCCGGCCCGCGACGCCGTCGACGAGAGGATCGCGATTTTCGCGGATCGCCTGGATGAACTCGGCGAACTGGGCCCGGTGGGCGTCGCCCCATTTCCAGGCGGACCGGGCGGACGGCGTGTCCTGGTCTTTCTCGGCGTGGTGCACGGCGCTGCGGGTGCCGCCGGTGGCGACTTGGAGGGCGTGGGCGGTGCCGGCGGAGTGGTTGATGATGTCGCGCCCCTCGATCGCCAGGGCCTTGAGCTCGTCGCCTTCGATGATCGCGGTGCCCTTGGTTCCGTAGATCGCGAGACTCGCGAGAAAACCGGGATAGCACGACGTGGAGCCGAAGAGCGTGCCGAGGGCGCCGTTGGCGAAGACGAGGGTCGCGCAGGCGAGATCCTCGACTTCGATGCGTTCGTGGGCGGCGGTCGCCACCCGCGCATGGACCTCCCGGACCGGACCGCAGAGCCAGAGCATGAGATCGATCGTGTGGATGCCTTGGTTCATGAGGCAGCCGCCGCCGTCCAGCGCCCAGGTGCCGCGCCAATCGCCGGAGTCGTAATATTCCTGCGTGCGATACCAGGGGATGCGAATTTCTGCGGCGATGAACCGGCCGAGGGCCTTTTCATCGAGAAGGCGCCGGATCTCCTGACTGGCGGGATCGAAGCGGTGCTGGGAAATGACGGCGAGGCGACGTCCCGAGCTGCGTTGAATCGCGAGGAGTTCCTCGCAGGCGGCGACGGAGACCTCCATCGGCTTTTCGACCACCACGTGTTTGCCCGCCCGCAGCGCCTGGGCCGCGAGGTCGCCGTGGCGACCGCTGGGGGTGCAGAGCGTGACGATGTCGATTTCCGGATCGGCGAGAACGGCTTCCCAAGTGGCGACCTTGAGACCGTGCTTGGCGGCGAAGGCGTTTGCCCTTGCCTCGTCCACGTCGACGCAGTGGGTCAACCGTGCGATCTCCGGCAACTCCTTCAATGCTTGGGTGTGCGTCGGAGCGATGGCACCGCAGCCCACGAGGGCGAAGCGGAGAGGCGGCACCGGGGCGGGGGAGGAGGGAGTCGCGGAGGCGGACATGGTGAAAAACGCGCATGCTGAGTTGGAACCCGCTTCAAGCGCAAGAGGCTAGGGGCCGTCTGGTTGAGTTAAGAAGCCGGCCCACCCCGGTTTTTCGCTCATCAGTTCCCGGAGCGGCGATGGTGGCTCGATCTTCGTTTGATCGGAATCGACCGAGTTTGGACACGGCGAAGGGGCGACCCCAAGGGCAAGCCGCTGGCAAGTCGGGGCGCGCAGGAGACTTCATCGACCGAAGATCCACGGGTGCCCGTGCTTGCACCCCGCCGGGCGTGGCCTTTTGTTGGCCGGCTTTTCACATGGCTTACGATTGGCTCAAAGGTGTCGCAGACGAATATGACGTGATCGTGATCGGTTCCGGTCTCGGAGGCCTCACCGGCGCCAACGTCCTCGCCAAGGCCGGCCACAAGGTCCTCCTGCTCGAGCACCATTACCAGTTCGGCGGTCTCGCCACCTGGTTCACCCGCAAGGGCGGCCATATCTTCGACATCTCTTTGCACGGCTTCCCGAGCGGCATGATCAAGAGCTGCCGCCGCTACTGGACGAAGGAGATCGCCGACTCGATCCATCAGTTGAAGGACGTGCGTTTCGTAAACCCGCAGATGGACGTCTGGACGACCTTCACGCGCGAGGACTACACCCGCGTGCTCGTCGAGCAGTTCAAGCTCCCCCGCGAGCAGGTCGAGTCGTTCTACGACCACCTGCGGCAGATGAACTACTACGACAACAACACCGAGACGACGGGGGAGATGTTCGCGCGTTTCTTCCCCGGCCGCCCCGACGTTTGGCGTCTGCTGATGGAGCCCATCTCCTACGCCAACGGCTCCACCTTCGACGATCCCGCGATCACCTTTGGCATCGTGTTCAGCAACTTCATGGGTGCGGGCGTCTACACCTTCCGGGGCGGCTCCGATCTCCTGATCGCGAAGATGTGCGACGAGTTGCGCAAAAACGGGGTCGAGCTGCGCAAACGTGTATTGGTGGATCGAATACTGGTGGAGGAGCGCGACGGTCGCAAGGTCGCCTGCGGCGTGGTGGCGAAGAGCGGCCGCGTGATCCGCGCCAAGGCCGTGCTCTCCAACGCCAACATCAAGAATACCATTTTCCGGCTCGCCGGGGAGGAGAACTTCCCGGCCGACTTCGTCGAGCAGGCGCGGAAGGTTCGCATCAACTCCAGCTCCTGCCAGGTCTACTTCGGCATTCGCAAAGGCGAGAGCATACCGCACATCGGCGACCTCGTCTTCACCTCCGACGCCCCGGCCTACAGTCCCGAGGAGTTGAAGGGCCTGCACACCACCAGCCGCACCTTCTCGGTCTACTATCCCGACACCCGCCCCGGTTCCGACCGCTACACCATCGTGGCCTCGCTCAACGGCCATTACGAGGATTGGTCGAAGATGGACGAGGCGACCTACGAGGAACACAAGAAGCGGCTGATCGAGGAAAGTCTCGTCGCGTTGGAGAAATACATTCCCGACGTCCGTTCGAAGATCGACTGGATGGAGGCCGCCACCCCGCGCACGATCGAGCGCTACACCACGCACTGGAACGGCACGAGTTTCGGCACCAAGTTCGAAGGGCTGCCGGTTTCGATGAACCTCTCCGACAAGCTCCCCGGCCTTTTCCATGCCGGCAGCGTGGGCATCATCATGAGCGGCTGGCTCGGCACCATCAACTACGGCGTCATCACGGCCAACAAGATCGACAAGTGGCTCTTCAGCCTGAAGCAGGACGCCCAGTCCGCTCATCCCTAAATCTCCAGCCGGCATCGAACGAGGCGTCGCGCCCCGCGGGGCGCGAGAGACGCGTTGGCTCCTCCAAGAACGGTTGTCGTGATCCCCGTTTTCACCGGGACGCGGGGCCGGCCTTGTGCTCGGGGCGCTCGATTTTTCGAAGGAGTTTTGCAGTGCGCGCGGGGCGTGCGCGCGGGGCTCTCTCGGGGGTAAAATTCCGGGAAGAATGCGAGGAACAAGGGAGTTTGCCGTTGCGTCCAAACGGAAGGCTTTCAACCCTATGCCTTCCCCTATGAGTTCCCCTCTCACCCACGGCGGGCGAGGCGCTGCCAAAGCGTTTACGCTCATCGAATTGCTTACCGTGATCGCCGTCATTGGCGTTCTTACCGCGATTACTTTTGGCGTGGTAAGAGGGGTGCAGGATCGCGCGGCCATCCAGCAGGCGCGCGTCGAGTTGTCCGCCTTGGCCACCGCGCTGGAAGCCTACAAAAAGCACTATGGTGATTATCCTCGCGTCACCACGACGACCGGCGACACCGGTTCGCTCCAGCTGTTTCAGGCGCTCAATGGTCAACGCGGGCCGACCGGTGCGGACTTGGATCCGAGGCAAAAGGCTTTCCTCGATGCCGGACTCTTCACCTTGGAGGATCCGGATGCGGATGTCACGGCGGACAATCGCATCGTCGATCCTTGGGGGCGTCCTTATCGTTATCTATACAATCCCGCCCACACTTCGTGGAACAAGCGGCCATACCTTTTGTTTTCCCTCGGCCCCACCACCGGATCCGATGATGTGGACACGATGACGGATGGTGTTCCAAAGACGGACGGAGCCCACGCCGACAATATCTACGCCAACCAATAACAACTCATGAAGGCCCTCTCCTCCAAGCCCCTTCGCGGTTTCACGCTAATCGAGCTGCTCACGGTTATCGCCATTATCGGAATCTTGGCGGCGATCATCATCCCGACGACCGGCGCGGTGCGCACCGCGACGAAGAAGGCGCAGACCAAGTCCCAGTTCTCCCAGTGGGCGCAGGCCATGACGCTCTACAAGCAGGAGTATGGCTTCTATCCTCCGATCAATCGTGCTTCCTACGGCACGGCGGCGGCGAACAAGATCAATGTGGATGCTTTTGCCGCCGCGCTCACCGGTCGCCAGAAAGACGGCACCGCGTTCGCTACCAACGCCGACCCGGACGAACTTTTCGGCAACAAGAAGCGCAGCGCCTTCTATTCGCTCGCGGATAGCGATCTGAATGCCGCCAAAACCGCAGTGGTCGATGCCTTTGGCAACGAAGACATCGCCGTGATTTACGACCGAAACGGCGATGGTCGGATCACGACGGCCGATCTCGATAGCGGCGGCGTGCCCACGGTCGCTCCCTTGGACGGTTCGGCGCTTACCCCCGACACCGGCATCACCGCGTCGGAGGGCCCGCGCGCCGGCGTGATTTTCTACTCCGCCGGCAAGGGCACCAACGCCAAGGACATCGTCTATTCTTGGAAATGAAAGCGAACTACCAGCGGCCCTCGTCGGCCTTCACACTTATCGAGCTGCTGGTCGTTATCGCACTGATCGGCGTTCTCGCCGCCGGCATCGGGATCGCTTTGGGCCGAGGCGGCAGCGCCAACGCGCTTCAAAGCGGGCAGGGGACCCTGCAGGCTTTGATATCCGCCACACGTGCTCAGGCCGCCATCAAACAGGCCACGGCCGACTTGGTGGTGGATGTGGATCCCGAATCGGAGGGGTTTCTTCGCACCTTCCATGTGGTGGTGAACAACGAAGCGACCGGCGCCGCGGTTTCCCTTCCCCAGGGCATTCATCTCGTGCCCAAGTCGACGGGCACGACCTATTCCGGCGGAGTTCGCTTCAAGGCCGATGCCTCCGATTCGGCGGACAACACCTCCGTGTGGAGCGGGTTGGTCTCCGACGCATTCGATGACGGGGATGTCATCGTGTCGAATGTCGCCGGCACCTATCGAAAGGTGATCGGCATCACCGCTCGTGGAACAGTGTCTCCCAAGGGCGGGAATTTGGTGTTGTCGAGCGCCGAGCGCGAAAGCGGCAGCACGATCGTTTTCAATAATCCGGCCGCCGTGCGCGGCGCCCTCATTAGCACCTACGGTGTCATGACCCCGATCAACGATGCGGACGCGTTCTAAAGCTGATTTTGTTTCCGGAGCGGAGAGCGTGCCGTTTGCGCGGCACGCGCGTGCGCGAGCGTTCTCGCTGGTGGAGGTTGTTATCGCGGTGGGTGTGTTCGCCCTGGCCGTCACGGCCATCGTCGGAATCATGTCCGCGGTCGGCAAATCCGTCTCGGATTTGCAGGAATCGGAGAAGGCTTCGCGTTTGGTCTCGGTTGTGCAGGCGCGTTTGCAAAGCGCCGGTTTCGCCGCGATCCAAGGCGCGCTCCAAACGGATACGGACATCGCCGACGAGCCGGATGTGTATCCTGCTTCGGCTCATCCCCGGGATTCGAACAATCCCTATCGTTTTTATGGCAGCGAGGACGGTCAGATTGTCGCGATCTATCCCTCCGCGGGTAATGAAGGGGATGAAGAGAACGATCCGTGGACGCTCGGTCGGAGCGGCACCACGAAGGCGGATCGTGACGGGTTGAAGTTCTTCGAAATGGCGTTGGTCCGCAACAGTTCACTTTCGCCGAATACCGGGACCGCGCTGGATGCCGATTCCGGTTACTTGGCGTTCAGCATCCGCGTGCGTTGGCCGGCTTTTCTGCCCAATGGCGATCGTGTGACCGACAACAGCCAGAAAAACGTGCTTATCGTTCCGGCTGCGATCACCCGCTGAACATCCACCGCATTCCAACCCCTTTTATCATGCCGGAGCTTCGTCCATTCGTTTCGCGCCTCTTTAAGGCCCGTCGGGCGTTTACGATCATCGAATTGCTGGTCGCGATCGGAGTGACCGTCGTCTTGGTCGCGTTGATGTTGAACATCTCCGTCAATGTGCTCAACGGCTGGAACCGTTCTTCTGGCAAGCTGCGGAATGAGAATCAGGCCCGCCTCGTGCTCGATTATCTTTCTCAAGACCTTCAGGGCGCGATTTTGAAGTATGATACGAATACTTGGCTGGCCGCCACGATCCAGCGGGATCAGAGCGGCACTGGAGACGCCGGCATATCCGGAACTGTATTTACCGCCAACTGGCCAGCGTCCGGCGTCAAGCCAGGGGCATCGAATGGCTCTTTCGAAATTAATCCGGGCGGAGCGGCAACCCCGGGCGAGCGGTTGCTTAAGAACTACCGCTTCGGTCAAGCGGGCGTCTGGTTACGGTTCTTCACTGTTCCTCCGGATAATTCAGATCCCACGGATTTGGCCTCCGCTTCCGCACCTCGAGCGGTCGCATATCAGATGGCGCGTGTGAGGGTGAAAGGTTCCGATCAGCATATGTATGCGCTCTTTCGCTCCGAAGTCAGACCGGGCGGGACGGGTAGCGGATCCACTTTTAGCGTGGGCTATGATTTGTTCATGAGCGAGGGCACGTCCCCGTCCCCGGGCTATAACGCCGGCAACGCGGGAAAGGGAAACCCGGGCACGGTTCGGCAGCCACATCCCGACCACATAATTGGCACTGACGTCATTGATTTTGGCGTAAGGCTTTATGGTCGAGAAAACGGAGCCGAGGTGGAGATCTTCCCCGTGCGCCGCGATGCTGCCGGGAATGTTTTGGGCGGGCTGGCTCAGGTGGCGGGAGGTCCGCCTTTGACCTATGCGGCCTCCTTGCGTGATCCATCGAACGCTCCCGATGTGGCGGGAATCGGAGACGCCTTGGATATCCTCTACGGCGACGATCCCACCGTCTCCGGACATACTCCGATTTATCCCACGGCGGCGGAGTTGTTGGTTCGAATCCTGACGCCCGAAGGTGCCCGCCAGATCGCCGCGCTTGAAGCCGGCCAGATCATCCCTCCCGATGATCTCTCGGTGAACGAGTATTGGTGGAGAATCGCCGAGGAGCATTCCGATGTGTTTACCCGTCGGGTCGAGATCCGCTCCTCCGGATTTTAATCTCGCTCTCTAGTCACGTTTATCGGCCTGCCGGCCGGATCCATATAAAGTTCCCTCATGTCACCAATCCCTTTAAAATCCCTGCGAGCTCGAGACCAAGGGGGATTCGCCCTGTTGGTCACGATCGTTTTGGTCGCATTTTTGGTGTTGGTTCTGGTCGGACTGGCCACCTTCAGCCGGGTGGAAAACCAGGTCGCGGACAATTCCGCGGACGTTGCCAAGGCGCGCCAGAACGCGATGAATGCGCTCAATCTCGCCATCGGCCAACTTCAGCGTCACGCCGGTCCCGATGAACGTGTGACTGCGCGATCGGATTTGGTTGGAGGCGTGGGTGGAAACTCAAACAACGCCCATTTTACCGGGGTGTGGGATACGACCGGAAGTATCGGAACCACTCCGGCCGCGTGGTTGGTCAGCGGCACCGAGGGCTCGGCCTCGCCGACGACCACCTCCGGGATCGCCGATCATACCACCGCGGGTGCTCCGCTTGTCGACGATGCCAACGATACCGTCTTTGTTGTCTACAACGCGTCGGTGGGGGGCGCCACCGCGGCGGAGCGCCGTCGTCGGGTGCGGCTCAACAAGCAACCGATAGAAGTGCCCGAAGCATCGCTTCCGGGATATCCGTCCACCGCCACCGGCTCCGTCTCTGTCGGTCACTACGCCTACTGGGTTGGTGACGAAGGCGTGAAAGCCAGTGTAGCGGTTACTAGGCCGGACCTGTCGTCTCTCACTTATGACAATTCCGGATTGGGTGGCGACGACTGGAACAATACGGTCGCCTCAAGTTCTGCCGAAACCGGTGAGGTGTTGCGGAATCGTCTTTCTCAATTCGGTCAGCCGTTTCGTCGTATCGACGAGTTTTATCCGGATTTGGATTACAGCGTCGGCGACACGGCGGTCGAACTCGGTCGTGTGACCAGCGTCGAGCAGCTTCGTTTTGTCACGACGAGCAGCGCGATCAGCGATGCCACACGCCTGTCCAATTTTCAGACGCATTACCATGATGTCACTCCGCTGGCCCGCGGAGTTCTTGCCCGCACCGACGCGGGCACTTCGTCCACCACCGACCGTTTGCGTCGGGATTTGAGCGGAGTGGTCACCACCGCGTCGTCTTCGACCACGGGGCTGCGCGATTACTGGGTGCTTCGACCTGACGCTTACTCGACTACTTTGGGCACATTCTCCGCCGAATACGAAATCAAGGGACGCAAGACAACGGGTTCTCCGGTGTCTCATGGGCTCGAGCATGCGGTTTTCCCCGTGCTTTCCGAGGCCGGTCTGTTCATCGCCATCGATACGAACGGAGGGCCCGGCAGCAACGAGGCCGTGTTGTCCTGCACTTTGATGGCCGAATTTTGGAATCCTTACGCGGCCACGCTTGTCACCTCCAATAACGCGAATCTGCGGGTCCGCGTTAATACTTCTTCCGCTTTGAGTTTTTCTCTCACCGATGCGGCGAACACCCATAATCTGAGCATCCCTGCGGGTGATATTATCACCGTGACCATGCCAGCGGGTGAACGTTTCGATCCTGGCATGGTGAGGCAGATGCGTAACAACAGTTCGGCTGTGTTTAACACCGGCACCACGGCCAAGCTGGCCATCGGCGGTTCCGGTGCCTCAGGCATTGCCATCACCCTTCCTCTGGAAGGGGCTTCCCTGCCGGATGTGGATGCCGGTGACATCACGATTATCTTGGAGGAAAATCAAACCACCAACGGAGGTGCGTGGACGCCGTTGCAAACATTCGCGCTTCGCGCTCGTCAGGAGGAGAGTGGTGTATCGGAGAGCGGCGCGGGCTATTATGCCGGTTATGGTTTCGAGTTGATCCGCAACTTGGAGATTTGGAGCAATCCTTTTGCCGCCAATGCTCGTGACCCCCGGGCCGCGACTTTCACTCCGGACGATCATTTTGAAGCATTATCCAACGCCGCCGCATCCCATTGGGATAGCTACGCCTCGTTTAGCCAGGATCCCGGCGGATTGGCGGGTGAGGCGCCGTTCCAGAACAACGAATCCATCGTGCTTTTCGATCTTCCACGGCAGGAAATCACCTCGGTGGCCCAGTTGCGTCACATGATCGGGCCCCGGCCTTACGAGATTATGCGTGGCTCCTCCGCCGCCAATTCCAACGATGCCGAGCTTTTTGACGCCACCTTCGTCTCCACCGTTCCTCGTAATTATGCTTCTTGGAACCCCGAGACCGAGGCGCGTCCGAACCGATATCTTGAAATTTATACACCCGAGCAGGCTCCGTCGGGCGAATTCGACAGTCTTGCGAATAAGCGGGACAGCCTCCGCGACGCGGATATTTCGGCTCGTTTCCAGCTCATTCGCGGCGCCTTCAACATCAACTCCACTTCGGTTGCCGCGTGGTCCGCCGTGCTGGGCTCGACCTTGGCGGATTGGGACACGCACCTCGAAACGCCGGTCGACGTCAACCGGGCCTTTTTCCGGGTGCCGCACGGTGCGCAGGAAAAGGGAGCCGACAATCTGGTCATCACCGATGTGACTCAGGATACACCAAACCCGGGGGCCGCCGCCGACTTGAACGATGATAGTGCGCTCCACGCCGTGGGACGTCGTTTGACCCCCGCCGAAATTGATACATTGGCGGACACAATCGTCGCCGAACTTATCGCCTACGGTAAGCCTTTCGCTTCGCTTGCTGAATTCATTTCCGCGCCCTCCGCGATGGATGCGTCTCGCACGTTGCTTCAAAAGGCTATCGATGATGCGCATCTCAACGACGACATCGGCGAGGTAAGCTATCGTCACGCCGCCGGTGCGATCACACCGGGCGATATCGTCGCGGCGATCGCGCCGTTCATGACCGTCCGTTCCGACACCTTCAAGATTCGCGCCTATGGTGATGTGCGGAATCCTGTCACCGACACCGTGACCAGCCGCGCCTGGTGCGAGGCGATCGTGCAACGTGTCCCGGACCTTGCGCCATCTCCCGGTGATCCCAACGCCGCATCCGCCGCCGCTTCCACCGTTGTTCGTGGCGACCCCTCGACTTACACCTTTGGTCGCAAGTTTAAGATCGTCTCCTTCCGATGGCTAAATACCGAAGACATCTGATCGCCCTGTTGGGCTTGGCGGCTTGGGCCGTTTCTCTCTGTGCGGCTCCCGATGCGCCCAAGACCATCGTGAGCGCGGTGTGGATGCCGGGCATGGCCGGAACCGTGCGGGAGCTTTTCATCACTCCGGGCGGAAACGTCGCCCCTCTGCCGATCTCCGTTGGTTCGGGAGGCCGGGGGCGCGAGGTGGCTTTGGATCGTGGCTCGGCCACAAGTCTGAAGCTGATGGTGCGGGCCGCGAATTCCCAAAACGGCGCGTCCGCTTGGCAATCCGTCGGCGAGGTATCCATCCCGTCCGGGGGCAAAGGCGACAAATTTCTTCTGCTGCTGGCCGCCCAAGCCGGAGCGAACACGATTCGTGGAATGGCCGTGGCCGACGACGTGGACGTTTTCCCGGTCGGAACCGTGCGAGTGGCGAACATGAGTGGTGCCCCGTTGATGGCGAAGATTGGGAACAGAACCGCGCGATACGAGGCCGGCTTCTCCGCTCCCGTTCCTTATGCCAAGACGGCGTCGCCGGGGGATGTGGACATTCCGACCTTCCCCTTGGCCTTCGCCACCACAGACCGCCTGTTTTTCAATGGTCGCGTCGATGCTTGGCCGGGTTCGCGCACGCTCGTGATCGTCATGACGAACCCCGTGCCGGGCAAAGACCCGGTGGTGAAGTCCATCATCGACCGTCCGACGCCTCCTGCCGCAAGGTGACAACATGGGCGCGCCGATTTGGGCGCGTCACGGACTGTGCGTGGCTCGTTGTAACGCAACCGGGGAGTAGGGGCCGACGAAACACACGAAAAGGAGAAGGCGGCTCGGCTGCTCAGAGGGGATTCGCAGTGAAAGTTTGTTTAGGTAGGCGACAGAAAGTGCGTAAGCGTCCGGCCGGGGACCTCGTTGACAGCTTCAGGCGGTCATAGGTGGGTGGTGACCACTACGACACCGAGCAGTGTCATAGTGGTGACCAAGTTGGTTACACTACGATGACTGCGCTGTCGTAG
>Ga0065721_10048853_pt1 | contig 70540 bp, 53 predicted proteins | sample Mesricmetagenome_FD_59108 | JGI IMG/M metagenome (GOLD analysis project Ga0065721, IMG submission 59108) | Mesophilic microbial community from rice straw/compost enrichment Sample: eDNA_1 v2 (version 2) | ecosystem: Engineered > Solid waste > Grass > Composting > Bioreactor | place: USA: Davis... | reverse complement strand
TCCGGAACCAATTGATTTTTTTTGCATAAGTTGCAAAAGTTTGGTTTGTTATTAAATGGGGTTCTACACACTCGTTTTTGGGCAACCAAATGGTATCCGGAAGTGGTAGCAACACTTCCGGTTTTGGTTTTACCCACAATATATTATGTCATTGGTAATTGGTGCATGGCAATCGTTTTGGTTAAGCAGTAATGTGTATTTCTATGGAAGAATAAATAATCTTCTTCCTTCCAGCCGGCAGTTCACACCTATCTTTTCCAGTATGGCTACTACGTCTTTCAGTTTATTGTCTTTGGTGATCTTCCCATTCAGTTCCACATCGGCGGGTATGCCGTTTTCATACACCACCTGAATATCGTACCAGCGCTCCAGCTGGTACATGGCATCTTCAAAAGCAATATCATTAAAATCAAAAACGCCGTTTTTCCAGGCCATCACCTTGTCTATATCGGTATCGTCTACCACCTTCACATCGCTGGAAGCTAATTTTAGGGTGGCTTCCTCTTTTGGTAACCGGCCATCTACCAGCAGTTTATTTTGTCCCACCAGTATTTGCGCCTGCTGTCCGGGTTTCAATATGAATTTGCCCCTTTTCTTAGCCGCTTTATTTAGTTCCCCGCTCAGTGAAATGGCAATGGAGCCTTCCAGCAACGTGGTATTGATCACCGATTCATTTTCGTAGGCTTTTACATTAAAATGGGTGCCCAATACCTCTATTTCAGCCCGGTTGTTCACATTCAAACGGAAAGGCATTTTTTCGTTGCGGGCCACTTCAAAATAAACCTCGCCTGTTATGTTCACCTTGCGTTCGCTGCCGGTAAATGAAGTGGGATATCGAATGGAACTGGCGCTGTTCAGCCAGGCATGGGTGCCATCGGGCAAAACCAAATGGAATTTGCGTGCCTTGGGGGTTGACATGGTATGCATTACCGGTTCATGTGCCCGGCCTCCATAGATCAGCACCCCATTTTCGATGCGTGCCGTGGCGCCGCCCTGCGTGGCTACTACTCCATTTTGAATGGTATCCAGCAATACCTGCGAACCATTGGCCAGGGATAATATGGCGCCATCTTTACCGGGTAAAATTTCAGTGGAGTTGGTTATAGTTGGAGCAGCGTCTTTTTTAGTGAGCAACCAGGCAACTGCCGACAATAGCATTACAATGGATGCGGCCAGCCACCAGCGGCGCCATAAGGGCCGCACAGGAGCTTGTGGGCTTTTTTTCTGTTGCCAGCTTGCTTTTATTTCCAGGAAAACCTGCTGCCAGTAATCATTATCATAGGGCTCCGTATGTTTGGAAGCAACCGGGGGCTCCTGCTCCAGGAATGCATTTACCAGGTTGACCAGTTCACCCGACTGGTCGGCATTGATGATCACTGCCATCCGGGAATAATCTTCCCCGGTGGCCTTGCCGGCCCTGGCCTTTTTCAGCAGTTCAAGCAGTTCGTTTTTGGCAGGTTGGTTCATAACAGGTTTTATTGATCAACAATGCGCCCTTCCAGTATGTATCATGAGCAATAAAAACATACCTATGAATGTCAAAAAAACAATTAAAAATTCAGCACCATGCACAAGGCTGGTAATAAAACTCCGTGCTGCGCCAGGTATTCCTTGACAAATTTTACTGACCGCACCAGGGAATTACGCACCGTTTGCACCGAAATATCCAGCCGATCGGCCACTTCTGCCGCTTTCAAACCTGTTTCGCGACTAAGTTTAAATATTTTACGTGCCTGTTCGGGCAACTGCGCAGTGGCCTCCTGTATGAGCCGCGCCGTTTCGTTCAGGAAAACGGTATGTTCCAGGCTTTCATCGCCCGTATTGGCATGTTGCAATTGAAATTCATTGTATTTGCGGTTGCGCGAATATTGGCGCGAAAGCCAGGTATAGGAGCGGTTATAGGCAATTTTGTAGATCCAGTTTTGCGGCACTTCTACTTCGGCAAGCGTTTCGCGGTCGATCCATAAATACAGGAATACCTCCTGTATAATGTCCTTGGCCGTACCCTCAGAGCGCGTCACCTTCATGACCAGCGCATGCAAGCGGGGCACATAGGCATGAAACAACACATTAAAGGCTTCCTCATCGCCCTGTGCCACCCGGGCAAGCAATTCTTTTTCGATATTTATTTGCTTTACATCCAATACCTTACCTCCAATACGCAGTAAACTTAATGTAATTTTACCATACCAACCCCACCCTTACTGCAGCACGGTGGGGTTGGTTTCACGTATGATTTCTTTGCTGCGAACACCACGGCCTATCTGAATATGCTCTGATTTACCGGTTATTTGAATTTTTTTACCGGCTGAAGGATAAGAGAGTCGATCGATTTTTATATGCCTTGCATCGGTGATTTGGATAGGCAGTTTTTCCGGTGCAGTGGCTGCAATCGTCAGCTTGTTAATGGTGATGCTGTCACTAAAAGTGATAGACGCCGGCAAACCGGATTGATTACTGATGGTGCAGTTGTTGATGGTGATATTTTTGGCATCATTGATATCGATACCCCGTTTGCCCTTCAAATGCATATCCCTGAACGATACTTTTTTCACCGGCATCTCCGGTATACCAATGATCTGTATTACGTTTTTTTTGGCATAATCGCAGCGGATATTTTCATAATGAATATTCTCTATCACCGGGGTGCCTTCGTTCACTTCCTGTTCAGGCAGGCGTTTGCCGCCCGAATACAACATGTTGATGCGAATGGCTTCCTGCTCAATGGTATCGGCCGACATATTTTTAAACCAGCAATTCCTTACATAACCACCGCGGCCACGATCGGTTTTGATGCGTATGATACGATCCGTGCCATTGAAGCGGCAATCGTGCGCATACACATTCTCCACTCCGCCCGACATTTCGCTGCCGATAACAATCCCACCATGCCCCTGCAATCCTTTGTTAAAACGTATGAGGATGTTCTTACAGGGCATGTTGATCCTTCTGCCATCTGCATTGCGGCCCGATTTGATAGTAATACAATCATCACCCGTATCCAGCGTATTGTATTCAATCAATACATCCTGGCAGGAATTGGGATTAATGCCATCACCATTGGGTGTATGGCCGTATTCACCATTGGTTAAAACAGTAATGCCTCTTACAATGATATTGCTGCAAAAACTGGGGTTGATGGTCCAGAATGCGCCATACTGGAAGGTGACGCCTTCCAGCAGTATATTTTTACAATACAGCGGACCGAAAAACACGGGCGGCAAAAATCCCTCCAGGCTGCCAAAGCGGCGTTCGCTTACCGGCACTTGTTTTTCATTCATTTCCCGCAGGCGGTTATTGCTTTCCTGAAAACCCGGTTGTTTGCGTTGCAACCACCAGGGTTTGCCCTGCCCGTTCAATATGCCCTTACCGGTAACAGCAATATTTTCCTGGAGAATGGCATAAATAAAAGGCGAATAGGAATATACTTCCGATCCCTCCCAGTTGGTGAGCACCGCGGGTAAATAATCTTCAAATTGCTGGCTGAATAATAATTCAGCCCCTTCCTCAAGGTGCAGGTTGATATTACTCAGCAATACAATAGGCCCGGTTAGCCATTTTCCTTTAGGCACCACCACTTTACCCCCACCGGTGGCGGCCAGTTGTTTGATGGCATTGTTAATGGCTTCGGTATTTTTAACCGCGCCGCCTTCCCGGGCGCCAAAATCGGTGATGCGTACAGTTGTATCTTTAAATACAGGCCTTTGGAAATTAAACGTGCCAAAGGGTGTAACAAACGGTGCTATTTTTTCCGGCATTTGTGCATTTGACATTTGTCCAAAACAGGTAGTGGCAAACAGTAAAGATAATAAGCTCAGTTTTTTATTCAAGTTCATGACGTCCGTCCTCCGTAGTTTTTTTACCGTCGGCTATTTTGTATATACGCAATGCCATATAAGGTTTAGCCGGTAGTTTGATAGATGATTTGTTCTTATCGATAAACTGGTATCTGTTACCCGGCATGGGTATCATTTCAAATACTTTGTTGAGCGGGGTGATGGTCATATTCCAGGTGTCGATGATATCGGCTTTGAATTGGGCGCCGGCAGCCATTTCCCGTTTGGGGAGCACCACATCCCATTTTTTTATTGGTTCCTTTCCAAAATAAATAAGGTAATAGTCGCCTGCTTTGCCGGCCATATTGGTTTCATAGTATTGATCGATGGGGTTGAGGCCACCGGCAGGAGCTGTTTCAATGATCTTTCTCAGGAAAGCAATTCTCGATGGACTGGAGCCGGTGAGCCGTCCGCCATTCGATATCCACGGACTGTGCTTATACGATTCGCCATGGGTGGCATAACCGCCGCCGATATAGGCATTCCAGAAACGGAACACCATTTCTTCGCCCGATAACTGACCCCAGCGGCTGTCGATATCCCCTTCATAATTGATCTCATCATTTACAATCGGTTTTTTGTAAATATCCCTTAGCAAGGCCGTTGCATAAGGCGCTTTTACCACATTGTAATATTGCAGGCTTACATGGGTTACCCAGGGTTTGCTATAATCATATATTCGGTCGGCATTGTGAATGGAACGCAAATGTTGATAAGGATCTTTTTCCTGCACCAGCTGAAACAGTTCGTCCCAGTCTTTATCGGTCATACTTTTTATAAAACTGTTTTCGTTACAAAGGCTCCACCAGATATTACGGAAGGCGCCATAGCGGGCTACCATATAACGGGCAAAGCGTTTGTTTACCTCCTGCCCTGCCATATCAAACCCCCATTTGCCTTTGTCGTAGGGACGGAATAGAATCAGATCAGCTTCCACACCAATAGCTCTCAGTTGACGTACACATTCGTCGATGTTTTTAAAATATTCCGGATTGAAACGTGAAAAATCCCATTGGTCTCGACCTGCGCCTTCGAAGGGGAAGACCGTTATTTTCAAAGGGCCTTCCATATACCTGTCTTTGTATGGAGGTACGGCTAAAAAACGGGCTTTGTTAAAGGGACTGTTTTTCAGTGTTTCTATGGTTTGTTGTTTGGTTTCCGCATCCTGAAATGGCCATTCATAAATGGTGGTGCCGAAGGGGTAGAAAGCCGTGCCGTCTTCGTATTGAAAATGATACGTGTTTCTTATGCGTACAGGTCCATGATTATTTTCAGAGGGGCTGATGCATTCAAATTGTCCTTTTTTGGCATCCAGTTCTTTTTTATTACTGGTAGTAGTGTAGGACCAGGCACCTTCTTTATCGGGCATAAACCTGATCTTGTAAACGCCATTGCCATCATAATAACCTTCCTGTATATATTCCTTATCGCCATTGGTGAAGCGGGCACTGAACTCGGTGCCTATAAAAGGATTACCGGTGGAAGGTCCATTGAGTGTAAGTTCAAATACATCCCATTTTTCCACCTTATCCTGCGCCAACAAACCGCCGGTAAATAACAAAAGCAGTACAACCATCCATTTTTTCATACGCAAATACTATTTACTTGATTTTAACCAGTTCCAGCGTTTGGCCCAATCCGCTAACACATCATCACGCCATTTTTTGATAGTAATGCCTCCCTGTATCTTCCCATCGTAGAGAGCCGGATCAGCACGGTCGGTATACCAGTTATTACCAAGCGGGTAATCGGTTTCCCTGCGTCGGCCGGGCCATATATTATCTACGACAAACTGTCCTTTTTGTTCCTGGAAACCTGGAACAGATGATGTGATGGTATAACTGATGGTTTCGGATTGTTTGGGCGCATAACGCACTATATAGCGGCCATTGCCGAGATAATAACCCGCCCATTTTTGTTCGCCGATACCGGCCTGTACATTCATGGTAAAACAGGGCGAGTCGGCAGGTATATTTACGGCCGGTCCTTTAATATGAAATTCCAGTATGGCACAAACTGTTACTGTATCTGCCAGGCTGGTGTTGCGATTAAAGATGATACGCGGGCTGTGATCCATTTTCTCAAAACTTCCGCCCCAGCTTTCCTTGGTGGGGTCGTTGGGATCGCCATCCATCATGTAGAGCAAGGAAGGTGTATCGCCCATTTTTATTTTACCACCGTAGTAGTTGATAAAATTCTTCCCCAAATGCCCTGCATCCTTCATATGGCGTTCGTAATAATTGGTGGTACTTACACTGTCGTGCATGCCCTTATTGGAAAAGAAACCGTAGTACGATGAGTTGACCTCAATAAACCAGAGGTCGGGAAAATTTTGGGCGATATAGGCATAACTGTTGGCGCTCCATTTTTTGTTGGGGCCCCCTATCCAGTATACTCTTATTTTATTGCGAATATCGGGTGCATCGTGCAGCGCCTGGGCCAGATCGTCCAGTCCGCCCCAAACGAGCACCCAAAGTGGTTGTTTTGATTTTTTACGAGCACATTGTATGATCCAGTTCGAACCTTCGGTGGGTTGGGAATAACCTGCCAAAGGCGCTGTGCCATGCCGGCCCTGTTTGCTGATGCTGCGCAAAAACTCAGGCGACGGGAAGTTTGTATCGTGTTGTTTGAGTTTCGGCAGGTCTTTTTCGTACAGGCTGATCATGTCAATGATATGCTGTTTAGTGCCATGGCCATAGGAAGGTGAAGAGATAAGGCCTTCGGTGTGGAACAGGTTGCTGTACATCAGGAAATGGATCATCGACTGGTTGTCGTCGGGATCGGTGCCGCCGATATCGGTGCTGATGAGAATGCGGGGCTTTTCGGGAACAGGTTGTTGGGCAATGGGTGAAACAGAACAGCCTAGCAAACAGATCAAGCCAATAAATTTTTTCGCACCAGGGATCATCTCGTGATTCATATGGCAAAACAAATGCGTTAACAAGCTGGTTTTGTATGCGACAAGGCTCTATGTAAACGTTTACAGGATAAAAATAACGATTGCTTTTGAATTCGTCTACAAGAATTTGCTAATTCAAAAATGAGGGGAGCAATTGACAAATAGTATGTAAACGTTTCCACCAGAAAATATAAAGTATTACCATTAGATCACCCCTGGTGGCGGCATGGCTTATGGGCAGGAACGGTAGCCGCTGCGTGCGGGCAGGTGCGATACATGGGGATGGGCAGTCAACAATGCCTGACTGTCCTGGCGTTATTGCCGCAAAACCGTCACCCTCAGGAAGGTAGCCGGTATAGAAGTAGTATCAGCGCTTCCGCTCCTGTTCTCCCGTTCAAACAATTCTACCAGCTTGCTTTGCAGCTCCGCAGCCTTACCATTTTTTTCGGCTGCTTCAAAAGCATTCATAGTTGGACCGTAATAGTTCTTAAACTGTTCCACAAACTCAGCAGGTGAAAAGTCGCCATAAAATGTGAAGGTATCTCTTTCAAAAGAAATAGCTTCTTTTGGAATACCCGCCCGATCAAAGCGCTCGATGATATGGTTTTCCACACCCCATAACATAGGACTTACAAAACCTTCCGGCGGTGGCGGTGTATAGGCCGAACTGATCTTTAATATCTGTGCTACCAGCGTGGGATCACCGGGTATCCAGTTGCCCATAATAATGCGGCCTCCGTGGCGGGTTACCCGCACCATTTCTTTGGCTACATCAAATGGTTTGGGCGCAAACATGGCGCCGAATATACTAACCACCAGGTCGAAGCTTTCATCGGCAATCCCGGCCAGGTTGGTGGCATCGCCTTCGCGGAAGTTGATATTGGTCAAACCTTCCTGCTGTATACGTTGATTAGCGGCAGCTACCAGGTAAGCGGCAATATCCACGCCGGTAAGCCGGGCGCCCAGCCTGGCAGCAGGTATGGCCGTAGTGCCATCACCACAACCCAGATCCAGTACCTCCATGCCGGGTGTAATGCCCAGTTTGTTAACGAGTGCCGAACCGCTCTCCCTCATAGTTTTAGCAATACGTGTAAAATCGCCTTTTTCCTACAATGCTTTGTTGGGGTTCACAGCAACAGGCTGTGCAGTGTTTGTTTGATGCATGGTTTACTTTTTTTGAGTAAATAAAAATTTGACCTCAAAGGCGGGAGTTCAATCGAAGGAGTCAGAAACAAGGAAGCGGTTAAAGGTACAAAAATACCTGATCAAAGGTGTTCAGGCAGCAATACAGGCAATTGACGCGGGTGGCCCTCGTTCCGCCGCATGATACTTGTTTATTCCCTTTCGGGAAGTGTAGACAACCACGCGTATAGCCAAAAATTTGCTATATATAGCCGCACTGATCATGATCATGGCAGCCGGCGCCGGTAAATACTCTACAGACGCAATGATTGTCAGGCGGCAGAAAAGATCAATCTGGTTTGCACAGCAGGTTGCTAATAATTTGGAATGATCCAACTCACTACATAAGCCTGCGCCAATACCAGCAAACAAATAAACACGAGCATAAAAAAACTATGTTTTACTGTAAACCGGAACAGTTCCGACTCCCTGCCCACCAGATTACCCGCCGCCGCTGCCACGGCAATTGATTGCGGCGAGATCATTTTGCCCACTACCCCACCCGATACATTGGCCGCCACGGTTACCACGGGATCAACACCAATGGAGCTGGCTGTTGCTGCCTGCAATTTGCCAAACAAGGCATTGGCCGATGTATCGGAACCGGTAATGAATACACCCAGCCAACCCAGCACCGGCGCAAAGAAGGGGAACAAAAAGCCGGTATTGGCTAATGCCTGCGCCATGGTCATGGTGATACCGGAATCGTTTAGTATATAGGCAAAACCCAATACACTCATGATAGTAATGAGCGGATATTTCAATTGTTTCAGCGTTTTTACAAATATCCTTGCCCCTTCGCTATAACGCAACCCAATAAGGGGAATGGCAATAAGTGCAGCAATGAATATGGCCGTACCGGCAGCAGATAGAAAATTGAACTTATATATGTGCGGAACTGGTTTTCCACTGCTGTCATTGATGGCATGATGAAGCCCCGGAAATGCAAACTCCACCGTTCCTGTTGCATTCAATGCCTCCTTCACCGGCTGCATACCCCAGGCAATGACCATCAGGGTAAGCAAAATAAAAGGCGACCATGCCCGGGCAATTTGTCCATGGCTATATTTTTTCTCCATTTGCATAACCGGGTGCACTTCATCAGCAAAACGCCATATTTTTTGGGGCTTCCAGAATTTCAGGAAAACCACCAGCGATACAATAGAACCAATGCCTGCAATTACATCGGGCAGCGCAGGCCCCAGGAAATTCGATGAAAACCATTGCAAAAAAGCAAAGGAGATACCCGATACCAGAATGGCCGGTAACACGGGTTTGGCGTTCTTAAAACCGGCCACCAGCACTACCAGGTAAAAAGGGATCAATACCGACAGTATGGGCAGGGTTCGGCCCACCGTTTTCGAAATGGCCATCTCGGGTATGGAGGTCACCTGCGAAGCAACGGTGATGGGAATACCAATGGCGCCAAAAGCTACAGGTGCGGTATTGGCAATTAAACAAATGGCGGCGGCATACAGGGGATTAAAACCCAGTCCTACCAGCATGGCCGCCGTAATGGCCACCGGGGCGCCAAAACCCGCCGTACCCTCTAAAAAAGAACCAAACGAAAAGGCGATCAGCAAGGCCTGCAAGCGCCTGTCGGCGGTAATGGAAGCCATATAATGTTTGATGATCTCAAACTGGCCGCTCTCTACCGTTAAATTAAACAGGAAAACGGCGCATACTACAATCCATCCAATGGGAAACAATCCGTATAAAGCGCCGTTGGTTGTTGTAAGCAGCGCCAGTTTCACCGGCATGGAATACACCAGTACGGCCAGCAATATGGCAATGCCTACAGCTATCAAACTGGCCTGGTACCCTTTCATCTTTTTGATGGCCAGCGCCCAGAATATAAATAGTATGGGAAGTACGGCCACCAATGATGACAGCACCATATTGTTGAACGGATTAACCACCTGGTTCCAATTCATAGTTGGTATTGTTAGCGTTTGGCGTGGGACACCCCTTCGTTGGTTTTTCTTATTACAGTCGAATAATCTATATAACGGTACTTGCCGTATTGCGTAACCTTCAGTTGCAATTCGTAACTGCCCCAGTCATGGCTTGTTTTTGTGGTAATGGTGGCTTCTTTGGGCCGCCATTGTCCGGCAGGTTGGTTTACCATCAGTTCCCGGAAGGGACGCCCGTCCATGGAAGCGGGTACCGGTATTCCATGCAGGGTTAATACGGTGGGTACGATATCAATATTCGAAGTAGGTATCTCCGATACGTATTGTTTTTTAAACGAAGGTCCCGATGCAATCAAGGCAATCTTTATTTCATAAGGGCTCAACCCGCCATGACCTGCCACCCCCACGGAATAACCCGCTCCTGCAATGCCGGCGCTGTTCTTACTATCATCCCAATTGCGGTCCATTAAAATATCAGCGGCACGGCCGGCATGATTCCAGTGTACGGCATCAAACGATAATGTGCCATCAACCCAACCTTTTGTATCGCCTGCTTTGGCGGGTTGCGTGAACAATGCGCCTACCCAGGTTTCCTGTTGCAAGGCATGCACAATGGCCTTTATGGTTTCCCTGTTTTTATTTTTGACGTAAATGGCGCCATCGGCCACCACCACATCATCAGATTCCTTATTCTTCTTAAATCCTTTTCTGATTAAAAAATCACCCAGCTTTTCTTTGCCCTTGTACGTCACAAATCCATGATCGGCAGAAACGATGATATTAAAACGATCTTTTAATCCCCTTGATGCCAGCCCGGCCAGTATTCTTCCAAACTGGGCATCTACCACGCTCAATGCCTGCACGGCCTGTTCAGAGCCCATACCATGTGCATGCGCCGATCCGTCGGGATCCGACATCCAGAGGGCACACACATCCGGGCCATCCTCTTTCAACCCGTATTTCAACAGGGCGTCTGTAGCCCATTTATGCCTGGCATGCGCCTCGCTTTTTGCAGGAGGCGCACCCAGGTCGCTGATCACCATTTTCCGGAGCGATTCGGGCAATATCATATCGGTATTGATAATACCGCCGCCTTTTACTTTATGGTTTTGCAGAAAGGCCTGCCCGGTAGAACCTGAGCTGAATACCATCATACTTTTACCGGCTTTTTCCAGCAATTCTGCCAGCGACACGGCCGTCAGCAGGTTGCCATGCGTGGCCTCCGCCACTTTCATCAGGTCTTTGGCATCGCCGGTATTCAGGGTTTTCACGGCGCTTGCTTCCGGCACATAAATGGTGTTACCCAAAATGCCATGCGTGCGCGGATAGCTGCCGGTGATATAGGAAGCCGCGTTTAACCTCGTTACACTGGGGTACACACTGTGGTGTTTATTGCCAAATGCGCCCTGTTGTTTAAAGGCATACAGGTTGGGCATATGGGTTGGCGTAATATAATCCGGCCGCAACCCATCGAAAAAAACGATCAGTGTACGTAATCGCGGCGCGCCGGAAGGCTGCGCCACGACATGTACTGTAACTGCAAAAACTAAAAACAAGAGGTGTATAAACCGAGCCGTTCTGCTCAACATAGGTACCAATTTATTGTTCAATAAGAATTATTTCGCCCACCACACTTTGATGTCGCTATTGTCGCCGCCCATCCTGGCCACAGCATCTGCCAGGTTGGTGGCATTCAGCGATTGCAGGTAGGTTGGATAGGGAATACGGTTGGGGAACTGATTTTCCGGTTGAATACCTGCCCCTCTCGGCAAATCGGGATAACCCGTTCTTCTTTTTTCAAACCAGGACTGGTGATCTACAAAGAAATAGGCATAATACTTTTGCAGCATAATTTGCTCGAATTGTTCCTCAAAGCTGCCTGCTTCTTTATACGCTACACCGGGTCGGGTGAGGAAATCTGCCGGCATGGTAGCGCCCCATTGCGTCATAGATGCCTGTATACCACTTTCATAATGCTCGCGCGGCGTTTTTCCGGTATTGAATCCTTTCAGCGCCAGTTCAGCTTTAATGAACTCCACTTCGGCATAGGTCATCATGATGCCCAGCGCAGAGAATGATTTTAATCCGTCGCTGTAACTTGAATTCTTACCCACCTGGTATTCCACATTCACCGGGTAACCGCTTTCAATACCCACGTACTGGGGTTGACCGTTCACCATCACCGGAATGGCCCACACGGCTCTGCGGGGATCTTCATCGGCATTCAACTTATCAATGAAGAATTTGGTATAATAATCACCATCGCGGTAATCAAGTTGCCGGGCGGTAAAATACGGGTTAAAATAGGGGTACGAATTGGTGTATTTGAAAATGGCGTCATCTGCATTGCTGCTGAATACCGGGTACTGGGCCGGATCGGAAAGAATGGTGTTGATTTGCTCATGCACATTGATTTCCCCTTCCCGCTTCGAAATCCTGAGCAGCAGCCGCAGTTTAAGCGAGTTGGCAAACTTCTTCCATTTCACCATGCCCTGGTTCACCCCACCGGAAACAGAATTGGCATTGTATACCATATCGCCGCCATAGGTAAGCGCCTCGTTGGTCTTCATGATGCCGGCCGCTTCATCCAGGTTTTTCATCAACTGCTCATATATGAATTTCTGGTCATCAAATTTCGGCTGCAATATGCCCTCGGTAGCTTTTGAAGCTTCTGTATAGGGAATATCGCCATACAGATCGGTTAAGATAGAATAAGCCCAGCTTTTATAGATCAGGGCAATGGCCTTGTAATTGGCATCACCCAGCGATTCGGAAATGCGAATGATGTCTTCTATATCGGTTAGGTAATTACCATATAACGTTGACCAGATGCCTGCATTCACCGGTATTACATAGCGGTGTATGCCTGCACCACCCGGACTGGACCGGGGTGCATCTACCTGCATCAACGGGTTGGTAAAATTTTTGGAGGCCGTGATGGTGGCATTCACAATCCGGTACTGCATTTGAGGAAGTACTACCCCCGGCGTGATGGATACCGGCCGGTTGGGATCAGTATTGATCTCCTCGAAATTTTTGGTACAGCCCGAAATAAACAGGCTTATCAATAATATATATCGGAACATAGTTGTCAAAATTTAAAGGTCAAATTAACGCCCATATTTCTGGTCGAGGGGAACTGTGTAAGCTCCACCCCGGGTGTAATGGTGCCATTGTTCAGGTTGCCGCCCTCGGGATCGAATGCCGGGAAGCTGGTGAAATTGAACAGCTCCCTGCCATATACCGCAATACTGGCCTGTTTGATGTTAATCTTGCTCAGTAATTTGGCAGGAATGGAATATTCAAACCGCACTTCCCTTATTTTGATGAACGAAGCATCGAAAATATTGGTCTCGGCATTGGCAATGGTGTAATAGTTATTGTAATACGAGCTGGCCGCTACCCGGGTGGTATTGGGTTCATAGGTTTTTGTTGTGGCATTATACACCACGCCATCCCCTACTATACCTTCTTCCCTTCCTGCCAGTGTATTCTTTGTTTTACCCAGTGTGGCATTCTTCACATTGGTTTGTGAATACATGCTGCCGCCTTTTTGACCGTCTACCAGTACGCTTACACGAATTCTTTTTTTGATCATCAACTCGTTCAATATACCAGCCTTCCAGTCGGCAAAAGCATTACCCCGTTTTTTTACCACCGGGTCCAATGGAGCGGGAAGTCCGGCAGCCGTATAAATGATCTTACCTTCGGGCGATCGCTGGAAACCGTTTCCATACATATCGCCCATTCTGCCGCCTACCCTGGCCTCGATGGTCACGCCTTCGGCATGTTTGTAAATGATCTGGCTGGTAATGCCTTCGGCCAGTTCTTTTACATAACTCCTGTTGGTGCTCCAGTTGAGGGTAGTGGTCCAGGCGAAATCTTTAGTCACCACCGGTTTTACAGTCAATACTACTTCGGCGCCCCGGCTGTTGATGAGACCGGCGTTCACCAGCGCGCTGGAATAACCGGTCACGGGATCGATGGGCGTGGCCAGTATTTGGTTGCGGCTGTTATTATTGTACACGGCCACATCCAGCCCTACCCTGTTTTTAAGGAACCTGATGTCAAGGCCTGCTTCATAGCTTGAAGTGATTTCGGGTTTCAAGGTGGGGTTGAACAATACGTTGGGATTGGTAAAGCTGTTGCTATAGATCCGGTCGTAGTATTTACTGGTTTGATAAGGCCTGGTATCGTTACCCACCTGCGCCCAGGAAAGCCTTAATTTGGCAAAAGATATGGTTGTGGGCAAATTCATCATATCTGATAATATAAAGCTGGTGCTTACGGATGGGTAAAAGAAGGAATTGTTTTGCGAAGGCAAAGTGCTCGACCAGTCGTTACGACCTGTTACGTCCAGGAAAATTTTCTCTTTATAACTTAATTGTGAATAGGCATATACACTGTTGATAGCCTTTTCGGAGTGCTGCGGATCGGCCACGGCCTGGTCAAGGCTGTTGGAGATCTGGTAAACACCCGGCTGCGACAACTGGTCGGCATACATACCGGCAAAATCATAACGCTGCCGCATGGCGTTGGCGCCACCGGAGATCGAAAAGCGGAAGCGGTCGCCAATATCTGTTCTGTACGACAGCAGGAAGTCGGTATTCATTTCATAATTGAACACATCCTGTTCACGGAACATCCCGCGCGGAAATTTGGTCATGCTGAAGGGCCGCTGTTGCGACCGGTATTCAAATGCCATATCCAGACCGCTTCTTATCATCAACTCCAGTTTATCGGTAAATGTGTAAGTAGCCGACATGGTACCCACTACCCCATGTTTATTCACTTTGTTCAGCATTTCATACATATCCAGGAACGGATTGTCGGGCCCGGGGTTAAAGGGGTTGTGTTGCTCTACCTGTTCCTTGCCGGGTTTCCAGTATGGCTTGTACCAATCAGGATTGATATTGGGCGCCACCGCTGCAATCAGGAAATACATCACCGTATGGTTGTTATAACCAGCCGATGGCAGGTTGTCGCTTTTCTTATTGATATAATTTACTTTACCATTGATCTTTAATTTGCTGGTCACTTTCTGGTTGAATGAAAAGGCTGCGTTCAGGCGTTGAAAACCTGTATTGGGCAAAATCCATTCATTTTTCAGATGGGTGAGCGAGAGACGGGCGCCGCCTTTATCGCCACCGCCTTCAATGGCAACACTGTTCGATAATGTATATCCCTTTCTGAAATAACCCGACACATAATTTTTATAAGGCACCCAGGGTGTGCGTTCCGTAGGTTTGCCTTCGGGATCGTTGGGATTGTACTGGTAATACATTTGTCCGTTAAACTTTGGGCCCCAGTTGCGACCGGCCGCTACAGCCATTGAAGTATTGGGACCGTCCGGACTATCACCATAAGAATAATATTCATCCGTTCTTCCTTCGCCGTATTCATACTGGTAATCAGGCCATCGGTTCACCTCGTCCAGGCTGGCGTTTACCGAATACGTAATACCGAGGCCTTTACCGGTTTTGCCCGACTTGGTGGTAATGATCAACGCACCTGCGGCAGCGCGGCTGCCATACAAAGCCGTGGCACCCGGGCCCTTTAACACTGTTACACTTTCAATATCCTCGGGATTCAGATCAGACACACCGGAACCAAAATCCACCGCATTATCACTGCCCAGATAGGAACTATAGCCCGTACCCGTGATTTTGTTACTCACCGGAACACCATCTATCACCACCAAAGCCTGGTTATTATCCAGGTTCAGCGACGATTCACCGCGCAGCGTAATCCTTGAGGAACCCAGGGGCCCGGTACCTGCCGATTGTATATTTAAACCGGGTACTTTACCCGACAGACTATTTACCCAGTTATTGGTCTTGGCGTCTTTCACTGCATTTTCCTTCACTGTTTGAGCGGCAAAACCCAACGATTTTTCTTCCCTTCTGATACCCAGGGCTGTTACCACCAGTTCTTCCATAGCCACCTGTTGCGGACGCAGACTGACGTTGATTTCGCGTTTATTGCCTATGGGAACTTCTGTGGGCGTAAACCCTACATAGGTAAACAGCAACACATCTTTTGTATTGGCTTTGATGGTATATTTCCCCGCTTCGTCGGTAATGGTAGCCACTTGCGATGATTTGATCTGTATGCTCACCCCTTGCATGGGTGCACCCGATTCATCCAGCACACGGCCACGAATGGTGATAGAGGTATCGACAACAGGCGGCGGCATGGCATGGGCAGCCATATTAGATGGCATGGTGGTAAAACGTGCCGCTACCTTTCGTGTAAGATGAATGGTTTTACTTTCGATGCGGTATTGTAGCGGCAGATTTTTGAATAAGATGTCGAGGAATTCCGTCAATGAAACATCTTTTACTGTGATGGTAACCGGTTTCACATCGGCCACTGTTTCCTGCAGGTATAAAAAGGAGTAGCCTGTTTGTCGCTCCACATGAGCAAATACCTTTTCAATGGAAACATTCCTGCCTGAAAAGCTCACCTTTTGTGAAAGGACTTCTTTAGCAGAGAGATGGAAGCAGCAAACCGTTAGAAAAAGCGCAGTTAGTTTCATGACTAACAGGTTTTTAAGGATGTACGAACGGTTACGACGAAGCAACCGCCGCAGGCAAGCAATTTTTTGCATACTTTCGCATTGTTTTGGTAATAAATATGTCCTCGCCGGACAATAACTATTTGTTATCTATAACATTCGCCGCCAGGTTGCCGCCTGGCGGTTTCTGTTTATATGCTAGTCGCCGGACACAATCAGGGTTCTTCCTTCCAGTCTTGTTTTAAACTTATAATTCAATGCCGAAAAAATATTGAGCATACCAGTCAATGTAACGCCTTTATCCATTTTTCCTTTGAAAGTAAGCTGCGGAATATCGCCCTCATATTTCACATCGATATCATACCATCTTTCCAGTTGCCGCATTACATCGTACAGATTGGCGCCATTGAAATTAAACCAACCGTTTTTCCAGGCCGTTGCTTTTTCAACATCTGCTTCTGATACTACAATATCATGGGAAGAAGCCCGGTCTTTTAATTGAACTGCCTGCTGGCCTGGTTGAAGCACAATGTGCTCGTTGATCCGGATACTACCCTCTACCAGCGTGGTGGTAATGTTTTCTTCATTATCATAGGAATTGATATTGAAGCTGGTGCCCAGCACCCGTATGGTTGATTGATCACTGATGTTTACAAAAAAGGGCTTTTGTTTGTCTTTGACAACTTCCAGGAAAACTTCTCCTTTAATTTTTATCTCGCGTTTATTGCCTGTGAATGCTGTAGGATACGTGATGGAACTTGCGGCATTCAGCCACACATGGGTGCCATCCGGTAAAATCAACTGGTACTGCCCACCCCTGGGTGTAGACATGGTATTCCACATCACCTGTTTATTTTTGAGTGATTTTACGCGGTAAACAATTTGTCCGCCTGCCAGTTTCACCACTTCTACACCACCCTGTTCGGCCACCTGTCCTTTGGCGGCATTGTCCAGTTGAATGATGCGTCCATCTGCCAGCTGTAAAAACGCTTTTTCCCCGCCCGGCGCAATTTCTGTTTTTTCGGAAGGCTGCTCAGTTTTTGCTATGGCCGTTGATTCTTTTTCCTGCCTTGTCCATAAATAGGCCATCGTACCGAATGTTAAAAGCAGTACCGCAGCCGCTGCATATTTCAGCCAGTGCAGGCGACGCACAGGCGCTTCGTTTTCCCGGCTGCGCGCCTTCTCCATCAGTTTGTTTACAAATACCTGCCGGTCATTATCGCTCCAGTTGTTCAATGCGGCTTCTTCGCTTTCGCGGTAACTTTCCCGGAAAATGCGATCCAGTTCCTGGGTGTAGGTTTCCTGCTCGAGTAATGTCTTTAGTTCGGCGTTTTCCGCCTCGGCAATGGTGCCTGCAATATATTTATGAACTAATTGTTCAAATTGCTCCTTATTATTGATCACGTTTACAGTTTAAAATGGTTCAAAGAAAAAGGTCTGTATATAGGAAGACGCCGAAATGAAAACAAAGCGGCAACTCTAAAGGCAGAAATTTTTTAAAAAAATAAGGGGAGCAGGTAGAAAAAGAAGTACAATCCGCCGGCCGAATATTTCTGCATGAAGTCTTTGATGCCATTGATGGCCGATACCAGGTTCCACCGCACCGTGCGTTCTGCAATACCCAGGGTTTGCGCCACCTGTTCCTGAGTAAAGCCCTCATAGTGAATCATGCGAAACACCTGTCTTTTTTGTTCGGGTAAATGATTGATAGCGCGTTCAAGCAGGGTGCGCAATTCCTTGTTTTCGTATTCCGAGGCCGTACTTTGGGTTATTTTGGCCGCTTCGTCGAGCTCGGCAGCATTGAAACGCTGCACTTTTTTTCGAAGAAAGGATAGCAGGAAATTTTTACTGACAATATATATGTAGCTATCGAGATCGTTTACCGAGGACAGTTTCTCTCTTTTATTCCAGATATGCAGCAGGATATCCTGGGCCATTTCTTCCGCCCTTTGCCAATCTTTGACAAAAGTCAATGCGTGAAAGAACAGTTTGCCTGAATACCTGTAAGCGAGCTGCCGAAAAGCCGTTTCATCGCCGTTCGCAATCCGCAATACTATCTCCTGGTCGTTATATGGGTCGTTTGTTGGCAAGCCTGGGAATCATGTTTTTTAGATGCGCATAAAGATAGCACACAAATTCATTTACTAAATTCCTGTGAATGAGTAGAAAGTTATATGCGGGAGGCGTATTTTTACGACGAGGGGCTCATTAGCATAGGTTTACCTACGTTGCAGTTTATTGCCCGTCGTTGAATATTTCACCTAATTATTTAAGTGATTTGCGGAGCTTTCTGTAGGCGAGATTGCTTATGAACCGGGATTTGAGCATCCGCTGTCGTTTAGTAAATTGTTCAAGGCCAGGACCAATCAGGGGCTGTTGGAGTTGAGGGCGAAGTTTCATTAGCGCACAAAAGGATAGCCTACCACATGGTATCCCAGCGGTGACAACACCTCAAACGCAAACCGTTCGTGCAGGTCCTCCAACTGAACTGTAATTTTATCCCCCGGCTTCAATACCGGCAATAATTTCCACCGGGTTGCTCCGCTCTTCGTTTTCCAGTTTATAGTGTACCCCCTCACTGTATAAAAGGGCAGGCTGTTTTTGTTAACCAGCTCTACTTCTATCTTTACATCACTCAACTTCTTTACATTGGTAATTTCAATGGGCGATGCCAGCCGCTTAAACACATAATACGACGGTTTTTTATTAAAATACAAATCAGTAACTCCATGAATACGCGCCTTGAATTTTCCGGCTCCATCCTCGCCGCGGTGCGTGCGATAATCATTCAGGCAGAAGTAAATACCCCCTACCACATAATCCCGCTTCGCCCATTCCTTGTAATGATAAATCATATCATCCACGCGCCGCAGATCGCCACCCGCAAAACGCGGTTCACACAACCCATTCTCAGTGATCAGCAAAGGCCGGTCACCAATAAAACTTTCAATTTCCTGAAAATATTGCGGTAGTTCAGTAGTTGCTTTTCCATGCCAGGTGCCTATATATTCATTCCAGGTAGGTAAATCCCCCACCAACGATTCATCCTCTGTTTTGCGTTTCAGTATTTCGTTCGATACAAAATTCACCAACCGACTACTATCCAATCCTTTTACAAAATCACGCAGGTAAGCAAATTGCGCCGTATCCTTATCGTTTCCATACAACTCATTACTTACACCCCATGCAAATATGCAGGGATGATTATAGTCCCGTTCAATCATTTCAGTAAACTGTTGTTTGGCCACCGCCATCAAAGCCGGCGACAATTTACCGGGCTGTTGCCACCAGGGAATCTCGGCCTGCAACAGGATGCCTTTTTCATCCATCAGGTCCAGCATGTATTCATCTACCTGCCAGTGAAAGCGGCTGATGGTGACGTTCAGATCCTTGAACATATGCACTACCGAATCCATTACCCATTTCGGTTCGGCATTGCCATAGGCAGGATAACTTCCCGGCATATATTCCATACCCGGTAACCGCACCGCTTCGCGGTTTACATAGAGTTTGTTACCCATTACCTTTACCTCCCTGCAACCGAAGCGGCTGGTGAGTTCATCGGTTACCGTATTTTTTTGTAATAACTTTACCTGTATGTCATAAAGAAAGGGATCGTTAAAATGCCAGAGCTGCACTTTACCAAGATCCAACTGAGTGGTAAATACACTATCTTTTTTTGAGAGATTGCCCGTAAAGGTTTTAACCACCTGCCCGCTTCGTTTTTCTCGAATGGTAATGGCAGCCTGCACCGATTTAATGGTTTTTTCCCATAATCTCAGCTGAATGCGGGCAGTTGCAGTGGTATCGTCAAACTGTATGGAAGGTGTAACATGTACATAACGAATGGAAGGTTTACCTGTGACAACGAGGCTTACATCACGAATTAGACCGCCATCGTTACACCAGTCAGATGATCTCCCGTAAGGAAGATTGCTGGTAGAGAATGCATTACTTACGGCTACCACCAGCTTGTTAGTGGTTCCGTATTTCAGGTGTTTGCTGATATCTACATAGAAAGTAGTATAGCCGGCATTTGCATGCGTTTGCACCTTTTGGCCATTCACATAGATTACCGCGCTGTGATACACTGCAGCAAATTTCACACGTACCTGTTTATTGCGCCAGGAAGCCGGAACCGTAAAGGTATTCTCGTACCAGCCTGTACCTGCAAAATCCTCCAGGCCATCCATCACATTCCAGGTATGCGGCACCTCTACAGGTTGGGCCTGGGCCGGAAGCCCGTTATACCAATTTGAATGTTCGCCTGTCTTTGACGCATCGGCCATAAAGCGCCATCCCTGCTTCAACACCATTTCCTGCCGGGGTAGCTGACCAACTGCCCATTGTATACCGCTGAAAAGCATTACCAATAAAAAGCAACAAACCCGTTTGCATACATTCATGGTACAAAGTTTCATTTCTACTGCAAAGTTTTGTATCGCACCATCACTTCCACTTCTATATTATCGACATGACACCGGTTTTCCACTTCACTTCTTCTTTAACGCCCTATAACGCATCATAGCTTCCACATAATAATAATCGGCATACGACAAGGGCACATCTACCTCAACATTCCCCGGCACGCCCCCACAACTATGCTTCAGCAACATGCCCCCTGATTCTCCACCGGAAGTACGATAAGCCGGTGACGACAAGGACCGCAACATAGCCTCAGCAGCCTCAAGATACTTACTGCTTCTTTGTTTATCAGTATAGCCCGCCAACTCGATCAATGCCGAAGCCGTAATGGCCGCTGCCGATGCATCGCGCGGTGTTTCCTTATAGCGCGCCGGATCATAATTCCATTGCGGTACATATCCGGTCTGACCGACATTAAAATCCCAATAAGGAATTTTATCCGCCGTCATATTCGGATGTTCCAGGTAATGGTCCGCCATTTTACAAGCTACCTCCAAAAATCGTTTATCTTTCGTTTCCCTGTATACCATGGTGAATCCGTAAATTCCCCAGGCCTGCCCCCTTGCCCAGGTGGAATTATCAGCAAAACCCTGGTGCGTCACTTTATCCGTCGGCAACCCGGTTTCAATATCATAGTTCAATACATGATAGCTGCTGTAATCGGGCCGCAGGTGATGCAGCATCGTTACCTCGGCATGTTTAATAGCAATATCCTTAAAATAAGGTTCACCCGTAGCCTTCGATGCAAAGAACAGTAATTCCAGGTTCATCATATTATCAATAATCACCGGGAACTGGAACTGTTTTTTGCCGTCGAGCGACTTAATGCCATCCCACGATTTAATACAGCCCACCCTCGGATCGAATCGTGAAGCCAGCGATTTGGCCGACCGTATCAGCACATCCTTATATTGGCTGTTACCGGTTAAGCGATACGCATTCCCAAAACTGCAATACATCATAAAACCCAGATCGTGATGCACGGTCAATGATTTCATTGGCTCCATTAATTTCAGCCTGCTGTATGCCTCCCGCTGAATGGCCGTATCGCGCGAAAACTCGGTAAGGTATAATAAGGTACCGGGGTAAAAACCGCTGATCCACGAATTGGGAGAAACCGTCATCAGCTTGCCATTCTCAAAAGTACGTGGCATCTTGCCATCAGGCACCTGCTTCGATAACAGTTTGTATTGCTCCACCGATTCCGACAAACTCGTCTGAATGGTTTGCAACAGCGTCGCATCCGGCTTAAGTGATTGTTTTTTCTGGGCCAGCACATTACTATTCCCGAAACAGAATGCCAATAGTAAACAACAGGTAACGCGATTCCAATTCATGGGTATTCCCTTTGAGGGCTTTTTTTATAGTTGTAAAAAATTAATACAATGCTCCCAGATTAGCACCCAATGGCCATCCCGGATTCTGGTAAATGGGCGATGTATTCAAATCTCCATTTTGGGCAGTGATCTGGAAATGTTGCAGGGCTATTGGTTGCCAGTAATGCGCCATGGCCCAGCTATATCCATTGTACACGGTTTCCTTACCTGTAATTTCATAAGGACGCAGGTATTCACTGCGTGCAGGATCCGAAACATTGCCGTTGGCTGTACCGTAATTCAGATCACTGTACCAGTCTTTCATGGGTCCCCACAATTTGAAACCTTCAATGTGATAAGGCGTGTTCATCAGTTGATCTTTGGCGCGCCAGCGGCGCAGGTCAAGATCGCGCAGGGCTTCATTCAGTAATTCGCAGCGGCGCTCACGACGAATATTATACAAAGTGGCATCTACCAGCTGGCCTGCAGAATAAGCGCCCCAATCATTCTCTGCTTCCTGGTTCATATCGGTAGCGGCAATGGTCTTTGCATAATCGGGATCCACCTTGGCACGTGTGCGAATGGCCTTCCAGTATTGTTGTGCTTTTCCATCCAGCGCACCATGGCGTTCATAGTTTGCTTCCATATAATTCAGGTAGGCTTCTACCGCACGGAATACAATACATCCCGTGCTGGATTGCCCATTATCGTATTGCTGGCCATCGTAATTGATGCCCTTGCGCACGGCATAACCTGTTCTGTATTTGCTGGTAGCTGCTGTAGCGGTAATATTGGGTGTGGGTTCTATCGGTGTTTTATGCGTTCCCTGGCTGGTATTGAACAATAGGTTCACCTGTCCCGGTTCTTTCAGGAAAAGCCAAAGGCGACCATCCCGGTTCTCGCGCACATCACTGATATAATCATCTCCTGCATAACCCGAACCGGCTGCATAAATAGGCAACCCATTGGCCATAACAAAGCTTTCCACATAACCACGTGTGAGTCCGTTGCCATCATTCGAGTAAGCGGCGGCCACCGGTACATTATTGGAAATGCCCAGACTTCTGTTATAGGAACGCCAGAGTAATATTTCGGGGTACGCAGACATATCCACATCGCCAAACATCACCAGGTAGGGATTCAGCGGATCGGACGCTGTTTGAGGCAGAGTTCCGGTATTTTCTACCAACGGTATTCGGTCGGCCACAGCCGCTGCGGCATCCATAGCCTGATCCAGCAACCAATTCACTTCGTCGTCGATACTGCCTGCCTGGAACTGGTAGTTCTTATTATACTCTTTTTGGGCGCCCGGCCAATCGGGTCCATTGGGTACAAAAGCCGTTCCTTTAAAATATTTCAACCAGGTAGCTTCATACAAAGCTACACGCGATTTGAACAGTTGTGCGGCAGCCTTGCCTATGCGGTTTCTTTTTCCATCGGGCGCTGTTTCCTGCAACAAGGTGATGGCCGAATCAAGATCGGTAATAATGAAACGCACTACTTCTGCATGCGGCATTCTTTTACTGGCTTCGGTGAGTGCATTGATCTCATCGGGCAGAATGGTTTTGATGATCGGGAAATCGCCCAGGTCTCTCACCTTACTGAAATACTCGTATGCCCTTATGAAATACATTTCACCTATATAGTGGTTGATATTGGTGGCGTTGCCGGTGATCTCGTTGTTTTGCCAGCGCGGCAACACGGTATTCAGAAAATAATTGCACTTGAATATAGTGCTGAAATCCCAGGCGCCACCAGCCTGACCGGTTCTGAGCTCACCCGGTACATATTGCGAATGGTAACCGAAAGCAGCCAGGTTGTCGGTATTGGCGTCCAGGGCAAAAGTGCCATAATCCCATTGACCATGCGTAGGGAACACACCATATTGCGCAATGGCATAGGCCGCCAGATGGCTTTCATCGCGCAGATAACTTTCTGGTGTGATGGTAGAAATGGGTTCTTTATCGAGAAATTCTTTTTTACAGGAGCCGAAAAATGCCAGTACAGCTATAGGGAGCAGATAATATTTCAATTTGTTCATGGTTGTTCAGATTTAGAAGTTAACACTAACGCCTGCAGACATCACTTTCATTAAAGGATACACATTACCACCCCAGCCACCAACAATGGTTTCGGGATCGAACAGCTTCGTCATATTGGTGAAGGTCACCAGGTTTTCACCGGCAATGTATACCCGCATTTTAGAAACAGACACTTTGTTGGTGATGCGCGCGGGCAGTGTATACCCCAATTGCAGGTTTTTCAGGCGCACATACGAAGCATCCAGCAGGTAACGAGTTTGGTATTGCTGGTTTTTGTCGGCAAATGAGCCAAATAAAGGCCGTGGATAATAGCTGTCGAGGTTTTGGCCAAGCGTATGGTTTTCGTCGGCTCGGAAATAATCTTTATGCTCTTCCAGTCCGGCAGACCACCACAATCCGGAACGAGAGGCGCCCCAGAAATAATAACTGTCCATGAACACATCCCGCTTTAACACACCCTGGAAGAAGGCACGGAAATCGAAGCCTTTCCAGTTGGCGTTCAGCGTAAAGCCTATGAGATAACGGGGCGTATTGTTGCCGATAATTTTCAGGTCGCCGCTATTGGCCACAGTGCGGGCGCCTGCATCTATTTTGCCGTCGCCGTTCAAATCGCGGTACATGATATCGCCGGCACCGGGTGCGCCGGGGCCCAATGCTACCTGACCGCCGTTGGGCAGTGTTGCCAGGTGATCGTCCATTTCTTTTTGCGTTTTGGCAATACCAATGGTTTCATAGCCCCATATTTCACCCAGTTTCTGACCTTTCCGGTATTGATCGATGCTGCCTGTAAAGTTTTGCGGGAAATCTGTTACTTCCGATACCGCATCCGATAACACCAGGCGAGCGTCGAGCGCCATACCGTTCTTCAATTTGCCATTCCATCCCAGTTCCCATTCAAAGCCATAAGTTTTCAGGAAAGTATTGTTGGTACGTGGTACTGCGGTGCCCAGTATCACGGGCAATTCGGGAGCAGGTCCCACCATATTGTCGGTATAACGTGTAAAATAATCAAAGGAAGTAGTGATACGGCCCGAGAGGAAAGCCAGGTCAACACCCACATTCCAGGTTCTCACACTCTCCCAGGTAAGCAGGGTACTTACCAGTCCGGGTGCATTGGCCGTATTGGGCCGTACACCGCCTACCAGCCAGCCTCCGTTCGATGTACCCACCGGCATCACCACATAGGTGGGATACAGATCGGTGGTATTCTGGTTGCCTAACTTGCCATAAGAACCTCTCAGTTTGAAAATATTCACCACATCACTATAGCGATTCCAGAATTTTTCGCTGGCTATGTTCCAACCGGCAGACACCGAGGGCGACCAGAACCATCTTTTATCTTCACGGAAACGGGAAGCCGCATCACGGCGCAAATTCAGTTCCAGCAGGTAACGGCCATCATAGTCGTAGTTGATGCGACCGAAATAGCCCAGGTTGGTCCATTCCTGGTATTTTCCGTTTACCGATGGCGTAGCCGGCTGACCATTGGAAGTAGTACCCGTAGTGAGATCTATTACAGGCTGACCGGGCAGGATGATGCCGTTGCGCGAAACACCCAGGTCGCGGTACCGGTTGTATTCCGTTTGCATACCGCCAGTAAATTTCACATTGTGTACCGCAGCAAATGAGCGGGCATATTCTGTATAAAAGCTGTTGTTGTTATAATTCTCGCGCCAGGCATCTTCATGTACATGCGATTCACGGTCGTAAATGACGGGATTGCCGTTTACGTCGTGGTTATAGGTAGCCAGCGCATCCCAGTGACGGAAATTATTACGTACGCGATAATTCACCATGGCGTGAATCTTCCAGTTCTTTATAGGCTCCAGTGTGAGGTGTACCTGCTGGTACATCCAGTCGTTTTGCCGGATATCCTGACCACCTTCTGCCAGTCCCAATGCCGGTGAAGGCGATGAAAACAGATAGCCATTGGGATCGTAGAGCGGCAATGTTGGCCATCCCTGTCGGGCCAGGTCGGTAAATAAGGTATTGGTGAGTTTGGAAGGACGGCTATAATCTTCCCTGGCAAAACGGGCATTGTAGCCAATTGTTGCCCATTCATTGATCTTGCCCGTGATGCGGCCAGTAACCGTATAACGTTTGAAAATATCCTGGTTGAATTGCATCAGTCCATCCTGTTTCAGGTACTGGCCTGATACATAATATTGCACACTGTTGTTGCCGCCGCTCACACTAATATTGTGTTCGTGTGAAAAAACATTATCGCGGAAAAGCGCCTTGTACCAGTCTACATTATCGTTGCCGCCATAATATCCCTCATGCCATCTGTCGGTATTGTTGGGATCGATGATCACCGATTCTTTCAGGGTGCCCGCCATATAGTCTTTAATGCGCTCAATTCTTTCCGGGGCAAATACCAGTCCCCCGCCGCCATTCGTACTGGCTTCGTTGAAATATGTAGCAAAATCCAGGGCATTCATCATTTTAGGCAGGAGCACCGGACTGCTGTTGCGTAAATTATTGTTGTAGTTGATTTGCGAACGGCCTTTTGAACCGCGTTTGGTGGTTACCAGTATCACACCAAAGGGCGCCCTGGTACCATAGATGGAGGAAGACGCGGCATCTTTCAGTACTGAAATGCTTTCGATATCCTGCGGGTTGATGGTGTTGATATCCCCCTCTGCCCCGTCGATCAATACCAGCGGGCTGCCGCTCGATCCCTGTCCGATGGTGCCCACACCGCGGATGTTGATCGAAGGACGGTCTTCCAGGCTGCCCGCCGTTTGGGTAATATTCAAACCCGGCGCCACACCCTGCAGCATTTGTGCAGCATTTTGTACCGGTCTTGATTCAAATGTTTTGGCATCTACCACCGACACCGCACCCGTCAGGTTTACTTTTTTCTGCGTACCGTAACCAACCACCACCACTTCGTTCAATTGTTTATTGGTAACGTTGAGTGTTTCGTTGATCTCTGACCGGCCGTTGATGGCCACCTCTTTCATTTCAAAACCTACGGCGCTGATGAGAAGTGTATCTGTTGCCAATGCATTGATGGTAAACTCCCCTGCCATATTGGTAAAAGCGCCTGTGTTGGAGCGTTTTACCTGTATGGAGGCATCGGCAATGGGCTCATGGTTATTACCCATGATCTTTCCCTTAATGGGTACTGTTTGTGCGTAGGAAGAAACAGACAACAGAAGAAAGGTCCATAGAAGAACAAGCATCGTTTTAGACATAAGCAGGGTTTTAAACAGATTGACGGAGCCTATTCCTGTGTATTTTTGCAGGAATAAATTTTCTAACGTTTAGATAATTGGTTTCAAGGTTATTTTAGGTTGGCAAGTTGGAAAAGAGTGGCTGGTTTGGAAATGGATATTCTTTTGAATAGGATGGACAATTTTACGGTAATATGATTTTTTGCCATTTGGCAAATGGTATGGAAAACCATTTGGTAATTTTATATAATGGAAGCATTCCTCAATTACATATTGCAATTTGGCAGTTTGAACAAACAGCAAATTGACCTGGTGAGCAGTAAGGCCAGGATACTGCAACTACAGAAGGACGAATATTTTTGGGAGGCCGGTAAAGCCGTACGGCAGATTGGTTTTATTACCGATGGCGTGTTGCGTGTTTATTATTATACCAATAGGGGCGACGAGATTACCCGATATTTTATTGATGAGCAGCACCTGATCATGGATGGCCATGCTGCAGATGAGTTGTATGTACCCGCAGAATATCTCCAGGCCATCACCGACTGCAGGCTGGTGGTATTTTCAAAGGAAAACTGGCGCGAAATTTCAGCTACTATTGTGGTATGGGATCGCATCATTCAAAAAATAACAGCCAAACTGCATAAGGAAAAACTGGAAAGAAGAAGCGACCTGGTTTCGCAGGATGCTGCTACCCGCTATCGTAATTTCCTGGAAAAATTTCCCTCGCTGGTCAATCGTGTGCCCCTTGCATTCATTGCTTCCTACCTGGGCATTACACAATCTTCATTAAGCCGTATAAGAAAAACTATTCGTTAAACCGCTTTTTGCCAAATGGCAAATGATTTCATTTTTTATCGGGCCAACTTTGTGCTATCACATTAAAACCTGTAAAAAATGAAATCAAGAAAATTAGGAACCCAGGGATTGGAAGTATCTGCATTGGGACTGGGCTGTATGGGATTTAATTTCCCTACCGCACCTGCCAAAGAAGATAATATCAAACTGATACGTGCTGCCTTTGACCGCGGCATCACTTTTTTCGACACCGCACAGGGTTATGGCGAGAATGAATTATTAGTAGGCGAAGCGCTGGAACCCTTTAGAAAAGAAGTAGTGATTGCCACCAAATTCGGTTTTAAAGATGGCCAGATGATGAAGGGGCTGGACAGCAGTCCGGAAAATATCAAGTCCGTTGCCGATGCTTCTCTGAAAAGATTAAGAACCGAAGTAATTGACCTGTTTTACCAGCACCGCCCAGACCCGAAAGTGCCTGTGGAAGAAGTGGCAGGTGCCGTAAAAGATCTGATACAGGAAGGCAAAGTGAAATATTTTGGCATGTGTGAAGTGGATGCCGATACCATTCGCAGGGCGCATGCTGTTTTGCCTGTTACAGCCATACAGAGTGAGTATTCGATGTTTTATAGGGAGCCGGAGGCCGGGGTGATTCCCGTATTGGAAGAACTGGGTATTGGTTTGGTGCCTTTTAGTCCGCTGGGCAAAGGCTTTTTAACCGGCACCATCAATGCCGATGTGGAGCTGGACAAAAACGACACCAGGAATATGCTTCCACGCTTCAGCAAGGAAGCCAGGGCTGCCAACCAGGTATTGGTTGATTTGGTGACCGCCATTGCGAAGCGGAAAGATGCCACACCCGCGCAGATAGCATTGGCCTGGTTACTGGCGCAGAAGCCATTTATTGTGCCCATTCCTGGTACTACCAAATTGCATAGGCTGGAGGAGAATATCGGCGGGGTGGAAATTTTGTTGAACGTTGAGGAGATGAGGGAGATTAACAAGGCATTGGAAGGGATTAAGATTGTGGGGGAAAGGTATCCGGCGCAGGTGAGGGAGAAGGTAGGGAAATGAGGGCGCTATAGGCCGCAGTACAGGGTCGTTACCAAAATTGATTTTCCCACCCAAACACCGACCTACACGAAGAAATTATGATGTGTTTAAGAACGGTCACTAACGAGAAGAGTAATTTTTTTGGCCGGACGAAAAGTAAACGGCAGTCATAAAAATGGCCATGCTGAACCAGGTATCTTTTAGTTCAATTGCCCAAAATTCTAAGGCAAAAACTTTCGATTCTTCAGGCAATCTGGTTGAACTGTTTAAACCACCGGCCAAAGCAAAATAGCCTGGCCGGTTCTTTTAGATTAGGAATACTTGGCAGTGCTACATCTGGTAGCCGAACTATTCAGCAAGCTTTGCTCATCTCTTATACGGAACAAGATATGACATTATAAAAGGAACAAAATATGTTTGGCATTAATATCGAAGAAGGCATTTTTCATGCAAGAGCTTACATTGCTGACGGCAAAGACACTTTTGATTTCAGCAAGGCGTTCCTATTAATAGACTCAGGGATGAATTTAGCAAAAGGAAATAAAATCAAAAGAAAAGCTTATCACTCATGGGAGGAAGGTACAGAATTAAGCAATGGCGTTACGCTCAACAAAACAATTGAAAAAATCCGGAACAAGTACATTATTAATTTTAACATTGGTTTAGTTTTTTCCTATAGCCCAGATTCTTCGATAATAAGGGAAAGATCAATACCCAACTTAATTTTGACCCGCTATATACCCACGCGCTCAGCAAGTCACCAAATTAATCGTTTTAACTATCGAAACAAATCATATAGGCCGTTTCAATGATAAATCTGTTTATCGGGGAAACGCTTTCAATCCTGAAAGAAAGGATACCGCCGTATTCCTGTTTTCTGAAAGCCCGCTACCTGTGAGGTCTCCTATAAACAACTGGATTCCTGGTTTTAAATATGATATCGTCGCCCTCGCAATGAAACATGCTAAAAACCCGGAAGAGGACAATAATACCTGGTTTGTGTTAGAAGTATATGATATTACCCGCTGTGTAATCGATGCGCGAGAATTCAAAGTGGATGCCAGTAAAATTATTCGCAACAAGTATGGTTATTTTTCATTCAAATTAAGATTTAAAACCTTTCAATTCTTCAGGCAATCTGGTTGATCTGTTTGAACTACTGGCCAAAGCAAAATAGCCGGCATTGGTTCTTTAAGATTGGAAATACCTGGCATTGCTACTCGGGGTAGCCGAATTGCATTAATTTAGTATGGCAACTATACTTTTTTTCAAATCCTCAGGCCAATATCATGTTGTTTAACCTATTAAAGACAGATAATGCAAAAACTACCATACTCATTCGTTTTATGGTGGGAGCAGTTTTTATTTCCGAAGGCGTACAAAAATTCCTTTTTCCCGATCAACTCGGCGTCGGGCGGTTCAGGAAAATAGGTCTGCCTGATCCTGATTTTTGGGGGCTATTTGTTGGGAGTTTTGAAGTGGCATGTGGCACTTTAATATTAATTGGATTACTTACCCGTCTGGCTTCATTGCCGCTTGTTATAATCATGGTGGTGGCATTGTTAACCACCAAAACGACCATATTATCATCGGATGGTTTTTGGGCGATGTTGCATGGTAGCAGAACCGATTGGGCGATGTTATTGGGAAGCATTTTCCTGTTGATCAGAGGTGGCGGTAAATGGTCTTTGGATGAACGTATAGCGCAACCAAAATAATATACAGTTAAGGTATGTATAGTTTTTAGTGTTTACTGAACACGGTTTTATCTAATGCACTTACTGCTTTTTTGCATTAACAGGTATTTTTTGTCGATCTATTTGTCGATTTAAATAATGCCTACTTATGTAAAGCTATAATGAAGTTTTGACGATGCCCTGTTATAGTACTCTGAAAATCAACCGACCATTGTAAACCTGTGTAAAATAAAAAAAGGATTACTCGATTAAGTAATCCTCTTCAGTGATCCCGCTGGGACTCGAACCCAGGACCCTAACATTAAAAGTGTTATGCTCTACCAACTGAGCTACGGAATCATCCTCCTCATTATCACCCGATTTTTACGTCGGTGTCTTTAATTTTGGGAGTGCAAAAATAGCGGAAAATCATATTGAACCAAACTTTTTCAAAAAAAATCATGCACGATTTTCGCATATCTAATTTTTTGGGCCATTTAACTCTGCTATTTTTGTACCATAATCATCAACTATGTCATTTTTAAAGGATAAGGTAGTAGCTATAACGGGAGGCAGTGACGGCATCGGCAAGGCTTTGGTAAACGCTTGTATTGCCGCGGGCGCCAAAGTGGCTACCTGTGCGCGCAATTACGATAAATTATACCAGTTACAACTCGAGCATGCCAATATGCTGCTCCATACCATCACCTGCGACGTCAGCAATGAAGCAGATTGCCGCCGCTTCATAGAATCTACCATAAAAACCTTCGGGGGCATCGATATCCTCATCAACAACGCGGGCATCAGCATGCGGGCTCTTTTTAACGATGCAGATGTGGAAGTGATAAAAAAAGTGATGGATGTGAACTTTTTTGGCTCAGTATACTGTACCAAATACGCCCTGCCCTCCATTTTGCAGCGCCAGGGCACCATAGTAGGGGTATCGTCTATTGCGGGCTACCGCGGACTACCCGGACGCGCGGCCTATTCGGCCTCGAAATTTGCCCTGCATGGCTGGTTGGAGGCTATCCGTACAGAACTGCTGCATACTGGCGTGCATGTGATGTGGGTATGCCCGGGTTTTACGGCTTCCAATATCCGCAATGCAGCCCTCAATAAAGACGGCGATGCCCAGGGCGAGTCACCACTCGACGAGGCCTCCCTCATGCCGGCAGAGGAATGCGCCCAGGAAATCCTGAAAGCCATCGGTCAGCGCAAACGTACGCTGGTACTCACCTTTAACGGAAAAAGAACGATCCTGATGAATAAATTCTTTCCCTCCTGGACAGATAAACTGGTGCACAAATTCTTTTTTAAGGATAATGAGCTAACGAAATGATAAATAAAGATAAATAAAAAAGCCTGCCTGCTGCGCCTTCGCGTAACTTCTGCGAAACAATGCCAGACGGGCAGGCGAAAAACAAGGAATGAAAAAGTTCCTCATTTCTAATTCAAGTACGAATTCTAACTACTTTCTTATTTTTAATTCCTTATTTCTAATTTTTAATTTCTTCCATGCCTTTACTAACCCTAACATCCGATATTGGTCAGCAAGACTACCTGGTGGGTGCAGTAAAAGGCAGTTTACTGCACATCAACCCGTCGTTTACACTGGTTGATATCTCGCATGCCATCTCTCCTTTCAACTATCCGCAGGCGGCCTATATATGCCGTAACGCCATCAAACAGTTTCCTTCCCATACCTTTCACCTGCTGCTGGTGAACCTGTTTGAAAAAAAGCCACAGCAATTGCTGCTGGCCTGGCATAAGGAGCAATACATATTATGCGCAGATAACGGGTTGCTCACAATGATACTGGAAGATAAACCGGAGATGGTGATTGGCCTGCCGCTTGATCCCAAAGCGGTGAAGGATACCCTGCATTTTGCACGGGTAATGGGCGAAGCGGTGCAGAAAATTCATGCGGGCGCCAGCCTGCAGGACATCGGTTTGCCGGATGTGTCGTTTATTGAAAAAAATCATCTGCGTCCCTTGTTTGGAGAGAATTGGATGGAGGGGCAGATCATCTTTATTGATCATTTTGAGAATATCGTGGTGAATATTACGCGGGAGCAGTTTGAGGAACATCGTAAGGGAAGGCGGTTTAAGATTGTGTTCAAACGGGATGAAGTGATTGACAAAATTGCGGAGTCGTATGCAGATGTGCCGGAGGGCGAGAAACTGGCCTTGTTTAATTCGGCGGGCTATCTGGAGATTGCCATCAACAAAGGCAATGCGGCAGGCTTGTTTGGGTTGCAGGGGTTCACGGAAAGAGGGCAGCATTTGCAGAACAGGTTGTTTTACCAGACGGTGCGGATCATGTTCTTATAATTGAGCTGCCTGTATGACGTTCCTGACGAAACGCTTATCTGATCAAAGTCAACGTTCCCTTCAATACCCTTTTGCCCCCATCAATACTAATTACATATACATACACGCCGGCAGGCTGACCTCTTCCATCCCATCCGCTATTCACATCCTTTGCACTGTACACTACCTGCCCATACCGGTTATATACCCGCACATCATATCTGGTAAACGCATTCAGGGCCGGCACCCGCCACACTTCATTCACGCCATCCCCATTGGGCGTAAAGGCATTCGGCACAAACACATCTTTATATACAAATACATGCATGGTATCGGTAATAATACCACAACCCAATCGCGATACACCGGTCAATACATAATCCATACTCAATGAAGGATTCACCAGCGGCTGCAACTCACCCAAATTGCCGGGCGTCCATAAATAGTCTACATCCTGCCCGCCTACGGTTCCTTCGAGGCGTATGGTATCACCACGAATGATTGTTTTATCAGAACCGGCATTTACGGCAGGCAAAGCCACCACATTCACCAATACCTCAGCGGTATCTGTACAATTAAACTGGTTGGCCACCACCACGCGGTATACCACGGTATCCTTTGGGGAAGCCAGCGGATTGGGCACCACCGGTGACGACAAATCCGCCACAGGCCACCATTCATACGATACCCCGCCACTACTCCATAACTGCACCTGCTCACCGGCACAAATAATTGTTGCGCCGGCGCCGGCCTCGGCCACGGGCGATGGATTTACCACGGCCATCAATGAATCCAGATGGGTACACCCCTTGTCGCTAGTCACCATCACATAATACCTGCCGGAATGCGCGGGCTGCGCATCCTGCACCACCACGGTACTGCCCGAACCGCTAAAACCACCCTCTCTGCTCCACTGGTATTGCGCACCGCCTGTTGCCATCAACTGCAGTTCCTTACCCCCGCAAACGGGAGAATTGCTGGTGGCGGTGGTCACGGGATTGGGATGAATGGTCACAGAAATCATCTTAGAGGCGGTGCGGCAGGCGGTGGTACCCATATTGCTGGTTTCGGTTGCACTCAGTCGATACCAGTAGGTACCAGCGGGCATATCGGCGGGAAAATCCATTGGCAGGTTGATGTCGCTTGCGCCGGGGATATCGCTCCACCCGCCATTATTGATATTTTGCTGCCATTGAAACACAGGATTGCCAAAACCGGTCATAATGCTGCCATTAAATACATAGCGCTGTGCAGCCCCCTCGCAAAATTCCACGCTGGTGCCGGGCAGCCCCTGTATACCGGTAATAATATCGGGTCCGCAGGGCCGGAAGGTAATATCGTCCAGCGCAATATCGTTGCCACAGCCTCCCTGTGCATTGTTTACGATGCGCAACACCACATCCGATACCCCGGCAGGGGTTACAAAGAAAAAACCGTATTGCTTCCATACGGGGCTTGTTTGCATGGGAATATCGCCACTGTGATAGGTTTGTAATACGGTACCGTCGGTGCGCTCTATGGTAAAGGTCAAATTGGGCAAAATGCCATTGCCGCCGCAGGCACCGGGTTTTAATACATTCACCACCCAGGCGGCAAACTCGAAGGTGGTATTGCTGCACAATCCGCGAACGGTATCCAGGTAAAAGGCGCTGGGTTGCAGGGAAGCGTTTACAAGCATAAAATAGCCGTTCTCGTCGCCGGTATGATCCCTCACCAGGGTATGCCAGGTATCATTATGACAGGCCAAGGTATTGTTAACAATAGTATACAATCCATCCTGCGGGCAATCGCTGCTAAAAAACTGGTAGTTGGTGGTGGCGGCAGAAAGCGGTCGACCCGGATTGAAGCCTGCACCAAAGGTGGTATTCACAATGGGATCGCCCAGGCTGCCCTGGCAAAGCTGGGCATGCCCGGCAAAGCATAGCAAGCAAAAAATGGCTACCAAACCAGAAAACCTCCCCGCAAGGTGCATAAGCAGTTGTTATCGGATTAGGAAACTATTAAGACACACCCCCTCACCCCGAAATTCGCCATTTAGCATGTAATATTCAACTCTTATCCGCTACAAAGACTGATAAACAAAAAAAGTATCCCTGTATAGGCATCAGACTTAAAAACTTGAGACATAGAACTTATATTTGCCCATCTTTTTAAAACCAACACTTTATGAATTTTAAACGAGTGAACAACATAGTGGGTTGGATAGTGTGCCTGATTGCTTGTAGCGTTTACGTTTTAACGATGGAACCGACCGGCAGTTTCTGGGACTGCGGCGAATTTATTTCCAGTGCCTACAAACTCCAGATCCCGCACCCTCCCGGCGCTCCGCTCTTTATTTTGCTGGGTCGTTTTTTTATCATATTGTTTGGTGACAATCCTACGAATGCAGCCCTGGGCGTGAATTTCATGAATGCCATCGCCAGCGGCTTCACCATATTGTTCCTTTTCTGGACCATCACCCATTTTGCCCGTAAACTGGTGGTAAAAGCCGGCGATGCCATCACCAATACCCAGCTGTTCACCATCATGGCAGCCGGTGTGGTAGGCGCCCTGGCCTATACGTTCTCCGATTCGTTCTGGTACAGCGCGGTGGAAGGTGAGGTATACGCCCTCTCCTCCCTGTTTACGGCCATCGTATTCTGGGCCATCCTGAAATGGGAACATGAGGTAGACCAGGAAAGCAAAACCGACGGTCACCGCTTTTCCCGCGCCGACCGCTGGCTGATCTTCATCTTTTACATGATGGGTCTGTCTATCGGCGTGCACCTGCTGAACCTGCTAACCATCCCGGCCATCGTAATGGTATATTATTTCAAACGCTATAAGGTGACCCGCTGGGGCATGGTAGGCGCTTTTATAATGGGTTGTGTGATCACCGGCCTGGTACAGGTGGCCATCATTCAATGGAGCATCAAAGGCGCCGGTTTGTTTGATATTTTTTTCGTAAACAACCTGGGCACCCCCTTCTTTACCGGTTTTGCCATTTATTTTGTACTACTGGCAGCGCTGCTGATAGCAGGTGTATTGTTCAAGGAAGACCAGATACGCAAATTCGGACTGTTCCCGGTATGGCTTTCGGCTATCATCCTGCTGTTCTGTTTCCCCTTTATTAAATCGGGCGGCACCTTTGTATTGCTGCTGCTGGGACTGGGCGTACTGATTGCTATTTGCTATTATTACAAAAACAAAATCTACTCTTTCCTGAAGATCGGCCTTTGGAGCGCCATCTTCCTCATACTGGGTTATTCTACCTATTTCACCACCCTGGTACGTTCATCGGCCAACCCTTCGGTGGATATGTACAATGTAGACAACCCGGTGAGCCTGGTGGGCTACCTGAGCCGTGAACAATATGGCGACTGGCCCATTTTGTACGGCCCCGATTTCGTGTACCGCGCCCCCTTTAAAGTAACAGGCGACCTGTATGTAAAGGGCGAAAAGAAATACGAAGTAGCCGGTAAAACCCGCAAACAGGATTTTGGCGCCAAACCCGACGACAACGAACTGGCAGCCATCCAGCAACAGCATCCTGACTGGGATGTGAGCAAGATTGGTCCGCATATCTTCCCCCGTATGTACGATAACGGCAATGAGCGGAACCAGGAATATGTGTACCGTACTTTTGGCGGACTGGGCGCTACAGACCAGCCCACCTTTATCAATAATATTCGGTATTTCGTTGATTACCAGTTCCGTTGGATGTACTGGCGCTATTTTATGTGGAACTTTGCCGGTAAACAAAACGACCTGCAGGGCTTTGGCAACCGTCGCGACGGTAACTGGAACAGTGGTATCAATTTCATCGATAAAATGTTCGGGCATAGCACCCCCGACGAACTGCCCGATACCGCCGGCAAGAAGAACAAAGCCAATAATAAGTTATACTTCCTGCCATTCATACTGGGCCTCATTGGTTTCTTCTTCCAGCTTAACCGCGCCAAACGCGACTGGCTGGTGAGTTTCATGCTCTTTTTCTTCACTGGTTTTGCCATTGTGATTTACCTGAACCAGAGCGGGCAGCAGCCACGCGAACGTGACTATGCCTATGTAGGCTCCTTCTATGCCTTTGCCATCTGGATAGGTTTGGGATTGATTTGGGTGAAAGAAAAGTTCAGCAAATATCTCAAGGGCGATATGGCCAACTATGCCGCCGGTGCAATTTGCCTGCTGGCCGTACCCGTACTGATGGCCTCCCAGGAATGGGACGACCACGACCGCAGTAAAAAAGTGCTGGCCCGCGACCTGGGTAAAAATTACCTGGAAAGCTGCGACAAAGACGCCATCCTCATTTCATTCGGCGATAACGATACCTATCCCCTCTGGTATGCCCAGGAAGTGGAAAAGATACGTCCCGACCTGCGCGTGGTGAACTACAGCCTGCTGGGCACCGACTGGTACATCAACGAGCTGCGTTATAAAGTAAATGAAAGCGCCCCCACAGATGTGATCTTTACTCCCGAGCAAATACAGGGCGATAAAAGAAATATTGTATTCACCGGTCAATACCTCACCCGCGCCGGTTATACAGCCCCACTGGCAGGGTTCGACCAGAATAAATACTATAACCTGGACAGCCTGCTGCGTCATGTAACCGCCAGCGACGATCCCAAGCACACCGTGCCCATGAATGAAGAAGATGTAGGCCATATTTTACCGGTGAATAAAGTGAGCGTGCCGGTAGATGTGGAAGCCGTGAAAAAGAGCATTCCCTTTAATCCCGGGGATAGTGTTGTGAGCGAGATCAAACTGGACATCAAACGGAATTACCTGCAAAAGAACGACCTGGCCGTGCTGGCCATCATTGCCGGTAACAACTGGAAACGCCCCATTTATTTCACCAGCACACAGGAACTGGAAGAGCTGGGCCTGGAAAAATATGTGCGCATGGAAGGGCTGGCCTATCGCCTGGTACCGGTTGAAGGCACCAATGTGCAAATGGATGTGGCCTATAAAAACATCATGGAGAAATTTGCCTATGGCAACGCTCATAAAACAGGTGTATATTTCGACGAAGAAAACCGTCGCCACCTCAACAGCATCCGGCAGGCACATGCCTTCCTGGGAATGAGTCTGGCCGATGCCGGCCGCCTGGATTCGGCACGCAAGGAATTGCGTAAATACGACAATATGGTGCGGGAAGAAAACATACCCTATGGCATGACCAGCAACCGCGGTAATTTCCACAACCGTGTTACCATGACCTTCCTGTATGCGGCTTATCGCAGTGGCGACCTGGATCTGGCGAAAAAAGTACATACATCTGTAAAAACCGATCTGGAGCAGCAAATGAAATACTATCGCTCGCTGGGCGATGGCGATACCAACAACGAATCGCTGGCCATGCAGGCAGCAGCCTATCTGAATAACAGAGGCGGTATTTTGTCGGAAAAACAGGAAGTGTTTGCGCAGGATATCCTCTCCTCGTACCAGATGCTGATGCAGATGGCCGATTGGGAAAAACAATTCGTAACCGGAGGCAAACCCAGTGCGGCAGAAAATGCACCGGACAGTTTGCCTGCCACCCCGGCGCAACCCACGGATACCATGCAGGGTAAATAGCTCTTACGCAAAAAAACATAAAAACAAAAAGGCATGAAGTGTAGTACTTTATGCCTTTTTGTTTTTGTGCCACCATGTTTGTGCGGTATGGCCGCTCCGACAACAATTCACAGTCTGAATTGTTCTTCTGAACAGAAGCACCACCGTATGCATTTTAATGCTTAAATTGAGTATGTACCATAAATCAGATATCACGTGATTGGACACCATTTTACAAAATTCGATCCCAACCAGCAGGGCAAGAGCAAGTTTGAACAGTTGCTGGATGTGTTTATGCAATTGCTCACTTATACCAACGGGGATGTAGCCGAGGCATTGAACTGGATGAACCAGCTGGATAAGGAATATGAATTGTCGAACGACGAATACGGCATGGGCGACTTCATAGAAGACCTGAAAGAAAAAGGATATATTCAGGAAAACCAGGTAAGCGGCACCATCAGCATTACGCCCAAAACGGAACAGGGTATTCGAAAACGATCGCTGGAAGAGATATTCGGCAAACTCAAAAAAACAAAACAAGGCGATCACCATACATTCAAACCTGGACAGGGCGATGAGATCAATCCCGAAACTCGTCCCTTCCAGTTTGGAGATACGTTGGAACAGATCGATTTTACCACCTCTATTCGCAATGCGCAGATTAACCATGGCATCGACAGTTTCAGTATGCATGAAGATGACCTGGCCATTCGCGAAACCGACTTTAAATCGCAGACGTCCACCGTGCTGATGATCGATATCTCCCACTCCATGATCCTGTATGGCGAAGACCGCATTACACCCGCCAAAAAAGTAGCCATGGCGCTGAGTGAGCTCATCACCACCAAATATCCTAAAGACACGCTGGATATTGTGGTATTTGGCAACGATGCCTGGCCCGTGGAGATCAAAGACCTGCCCTACCTGCAGGTAGGGCCTTACCATACCAATACCGTGGCCGGTTTGGAAATGGCAATGGATATTTTGCGCCGGCGTAAAAATCCCAATAAACAAATATTCATGATCACCGATGGCAAGCCCACCTGTTTGAAGCTGGGCAAGCGGTATTACAAGAATAGTTTCGGGTTAGACAGGCGCATCACCAACCGATGCCTGAACCTGGCGGCGCAATGCAAGAAGCTGAAGATACCCATCACCACCTTTATGATTGCCACCGATCCCTACCTGCAACGGTTTGTGCAGGAGTTTACCGAAACCAACAGCGGCAAGGCATTTTTTGCTTCGCTGGACAGGCTGGGTGCCTTTATATTCAGGGATTTTGAAAATGGAAAAAGAAAAACAGTATATTGATTGAAGTAGAAGTAAGAAGCAGGAAGTAGGAAATTGCGTTGTCATCTTACGTCCTGCTGCTTACTTCCTACTTCAAATTAGCGATTAATAAGAAAAGGAACCTCCATGAACATACCAAAAATTAAAACATTAGGAGAGCTGAAGAAAAGCGGTTATCAACCTAAATCTGTTAAAGACGAAATTCGCAAAAATCTTATCTGTAAACTACAAAAGAACGATTCTACTTTTAATGGCATCATTGGTTATGAAGAAACCGTGATTCCCGATGTGGAGAGGGCTTTGCTGTCGCGCCATAATATATTGTTCCTGGGTTTACGCGGACAGGCCAAGACCCGTATGGCCCGACAAATGATAGAACTACTGGATGAATATGTACCTGCCGTGGAAGGCAGCGAAGTAAATGATGACCCGCTGCGTCCTATTACACGCTATTCAAAAGACCTGATAGCCGAAAAAGGCGATGCCACACCCATCGTGTGGATCCATCGCAGCGAGCGCTATGGCGAAAAGCTGGCTACCCCCGATGTGAGTGTAGCCGACCTCATTGGGGATATCGACCCCATAAAGGCCGCCAACCTGCGGCTGAGTTTTGCCGATGAAAGAGTGATCCACTATGGCATCATTCCCCGCAGTAACCGCGGTATATTCGTGATCAACGAAATTCCCGACCTGCAGGCGCGTATACAGGTGGCGCTGTTCAACATACTGGAAGAAGGCGATGTGCAGATACGGGGTTTTAAACTGCGCATGCCGCTGGATATTTTGTTTGTGTTTACCGCCAACCCGGAAGATTATACCAACCGTGGTTCTATAGTTACCCCGCTGAAAGACCGTATCGAGAGTCAGATACTCACGCACTATCCCAAAACCATCGAGACCGCATTGACCATTACCGAACAGGAAGCCGATATACTGGAAGAACAAAAAGCGAAAGTACGTATCAGCGACCTGTTGAAACGGTTGATCGAACAGATCTCTTTCGAGGCGCGCGCCAGTGAACTGGTGGATAAAAAAAGCGGTGTATCGGCCCGTTTGAGCATTTCTGCTTTTGAGAATGCCATCAGCTCGGCCGAGCGCAGGGCCATTATCAATAAGGAAAAAGATACGCAGGTTTGGATCAGTGATATGATTGGGCTGATACCATCCATTACCGGTAAAATTGAGCTGGTATATGAAGGCGAACAGGAAGGGCCTTATCAGGTGGCGATGAACCTGCTGGATAAATCTATTCGCAGCCAGTTTGTGCAGTATTTTCCCAACCCCGAAACGCTGAAGAAAAAACGTGGGCAGCAGCAGGCGGAGGAAAATCCCTATCGGGCCGTGCAGGCCTGGTTTGATAAGGGCAATTCATTGAACCTGTTTTTTCATACTACAGATGCCGAGAAAATACAGCAATTGTATAAGGTAGATGGATTGCATGCGCTGGTGAAGAAATATTTTAAACAGGCCAATGAAAAAGAGGCCGCTTTGCTGATGGAGTTTGTGTTGCATGGGCTGGCGGCTTTTTCCATGGTTAGTAAGAAAATATTGGAGAGCCGGGTAGAGTTTAAAGATCTGATGGGTTCCATGCTGGGCAATGCATCGTCGTATGCCGATGAAGAGTTTAATGAAGACGATTTTAATTAAAATATTGAATGTTGAATATTGAAGTGGGTACTTCAATTTTCAACATTCAATATTCATTATTACTTTTTATGAAACTACTGCTTCCATTTCTTTTTTTTGCTGTAAGCGTTAAAGCCCAACTCTTTACAATTAATGCCGATAGCACTGCATTTTCGCTAACGCCCAAAGGTGCCGCCCACCTGGCTGGATTGCCTTTGAAATGCGCCTTACAGGAATATCCCAATAAAACCAGTCATACCGCCAACAGCGACAGCGACCAGGTGTTGACGCCCAAACAACTGCATCCTGCTTTTTACGGATGTTTTGATTGGCATAGTTGTGTGCATGGATACTGGATGATGGCCAGGCTGCTGAAATTGTTTCCCGACCTGCCGCAGCGCGACTCCATCAGACAATTGTTCAATACCAGCATTACACCGGAAAAGATGGCGGCGGAGGTGAAGTATTTTGAACTGCCATTGGCAAGGTCCTGGGAACGTACATATGGTTGGGCCTGGCTGCTGAAGCTGGACCAGGAGTTGATGGAATGGAAAGAAGATACCGCTGCACAGCGCTGGCATGCCAACCTGCAGCCGCTTACCAACAGGATCATAGAATTGTGGATGGCGTTTTTGCCCAAACAAACCTATCCCAACAGAACCGGTGTGCATCCCAATACGGCTTTTGGGTTGGTGTTTGCGCTGGATTATGCCCGTGCCGCGCGTGACCTGGCTTTTGAGGCGGCTATTGTGGCTACAGCCAAACGTTTATATGGAAACGATGAAGGGGCGCCGGCACGTTGGGAACCTGATGGAAGTGATTTTTTATCGCCTTCGCTGGAAGAATGTGATTTGATGCGGAGGGTGTTGCCGGGAGCTGTATTTGTGCAGTGGTTTAATAAGTATATGACGGCAGAGGGGTTAAGTAACCTGGAGAAGATACCGGTAGTGAGTGACCGGAGCGATTTGCAGATTGTGCATTTAGATGGGTTGTGTTTTAGCAGGAGCTGGTGTTTGAAGGGAGTGGCGGAAGTGTTGCCGGAATCGGATTTGCGGAGGGAGCGCATGCTGAAAGCGGCTATCAGGTTGCTGAGCGCCAGTTTGCCGCATGTGGCAAGTGGGGAGTATGGCGGGGAACATTGGTTGGCCAGTTTTGCCGTGTATGCGTTGACGGGGGATTTGAAAACGCTATAATTTTTCCCCGGCCTGAACCTCTCCAAATCAATATCACCGCGTTTTTCACACCACCTTCCCCCCAAAACACCACTCCCTACACCACATTCACCTCCCGCTCCAACCTCACCCCAAACTGCTCCTCCACATCCTTCATCACCTCCTCACTCAATTCAAAAATCTCCTTCCCGGTAGCGCTTCCGTAATTTACCAGTACCAATGCCTGCTTCTCATGCACGCCGGCATCTCCCCGTCGTACGCCCTTCCACCCGGCCTGTTCTATTAACCAACCTGCGGCCAGTTTCACGGTACCATCGGCGTTAGGATAACCTACGATATGGGGGTATTTACCCTTTAATTCATTGTACCGCCACACCGGCACGGAAGGATTTTTGAAAAAACTGCCGGCATTGCCAATCTTCGTGGGGTCGGGCAGTTTGGAACTGCGGATGTTGATCACGGCCTGGGAAATAGCCTGTATGGACAATTCTTTCACCCCCATCTTTTCCAGCTCCTGCTCAATGGCGCCATAACTGGTATTGAAATGGGGGGTTTTATTAAGCCGGTAGGTAACGTTGAGTATCACAAACTGGTCTTTGTACCGGCCCTTGAATACACTTTCGCGGTAGCCAAATTCGCAGTCGTTGTTGCTGAAAGTATATGTTTTTTTCTCATGAAGGTGAAAGGCCTCCAGTTCCTCAAATACCTCTTTAATCTCCACGCCATAGGCGCCGATATTCTGCATGGGACTGGCGCCCACACAGCCGGGTATCAGCGACAGGTTCTCCACCCCCGCCAGGTTATGCTGCAGGCAGTATAATACAAACTGGTGCCAGTTTTCGCCGGCGCCGGCCCGGATATACACATGTTCGGCATCTTCCCGAATGGTTTCGATGCCCCTGATCTCGTTTTTCAGCACCAGCCGGTTTACATGATCGGTAAATAATATATTACTACCCCCGCCCAGCACCAGGGGCGTCTGTCTCATATTGGGATTATTTGAAAGTATATCTCCCAGTTCTTCCACCGAATTGAAACGGGCAAAATGCCGGGCCAACACGTCTATACCCACTGTGTTGTATTGCCGGAGCGAAATATTTTGTTGAATTTGCATAATCAGCAGGGCAAAATAACAACATATGCATCGAAAAACCGCCGTCGTATTGGGCGCTACCGGGTTAGTCGGGCGGCACCTGGTACAGGAACTGTTAGAAAACGAGTTCTTTAGTAAGGTCAGAATTTTGGTCAGACGCACCATTTCCATCCAACACCCAAAAGCGGACATACAAATGGTGAATTTTAAAGATGAAAAAGACATTGCCGCCAAACTAGATATAGGCGATGTGATCTTTTGTTGTGTGGGCACCACCCGTAAAAAGGTGAAGGGCAATAAAACGGCCTACCGCCAGGTAGATTACGACATACCCATCATCACGGCCCGACTGGGCGTGCAGCATGGTTTCAGCCAGTATTTTCTGGTATCGGCGGTTGGCGCCAACCCCTTATCAGCCAATTTTTACCTTCAGTTGAAAGGATGTGTGGAAGAAGATGTGGCGGCCTTTCCCTTCGAGGCCATCCATATTTTCCGGCCATCGGTATTGCTGGGAAAAAGGGAGGAATTCAGGCCGGGCGAACGTATTGGCGCCGCTTTCATGAAGACCTTTTCTTTCCTGCTCAACGGGTCATGGCGCAAATACAAACCCATTCATGCCGCGCAGGTAGCACATGCCATGGTAACCATTGCCAATGCCGGCATTCCCGGTGTGCATGTGCATGAATACGACAATATGGTTACACAGCATCAACATCCGCAATTACCACCACTGTTTTAAAGCGTTTGTCGTTGTGCAACACAGCTACCTGTTCCTGTACCGCACGTTTGCAGTGGGCAATCAGGTCGCGGTTTTTGGGCAGTTTAATCATCAGCTCCATCAGGTACTGGTTGCGTACACGGTTCACCACCGGCTCGGCCGGACCCACCAGGTAATTCCCAAATCCGGGTTTCAAAGCTTCAGCCATAATGTTGGCGGCGGCATATACGGCATCGCGGTTCCTGTTTTTAAAAGTAAGTTGTATGATCCTTGAAAAGGGCGGGTAAAAGAATTGTTTGCGTCCCGCAATTTCCTGTTGGTAAAACAAACCATAATCGTGCTGTTGCACATAATACAGTACGGGATGTTTGGTATTGGCTACCTGAACAAACACCCTGCCTTGTTTGTCTTTTCGACCCGCGCGGCCACTCACCTGCTCCATCAGCTGAAAAGCCCGTTCATTGACCCTAAAATCGGCAAAGCTTAACAGGCTGTCGGCATCCAGGATACCCACGAGGTTTACATTCTCAAAGTCCAGCCCCTTCACAACCATCTGCGTGCCCACCAGTATATCCAGGCGGCCCTGCTCAAATTGTTGTATCAGGTGATCGTGTACGGTTTTACCGCGAACACTGTCTATATCCATACGTGCAATGCGCATGTTGGGAAACAGTTCTTCCAGTTGTTCTTCTATGCGCTCGGTACCGAAATTGCGTTGTGAAAATTTATCGCTGCCACAGGCCATACAACTGTACACGGGCGGGTACACGGTACCGCAATAATGACAATGCAGTTTATTGGTATTCTTGTGAAAAGTGAGCGTTACATCGCAATAACGGCAATGCGGTATCCAGCCGCAAACCTGGCAAACCTGGTAAGGAGTATAACCACGGCGGTTCTGGAAAAGGATCACCTGTTTATTTTGTTGTATGCTTTCTTCAATGGCGGTTTTCAGGGGCGGTGAAATGATGATCTTGTTTTTTTCGGGGTTGAATATTTTTTTGGTATCCACAATCTCTATCGATGGCAATTGCACGCCGCCAAAACGTTCAGGTAAAACGGCCAGTCCGTATTTGTTGTTTTGCGCATTGTAATAACTTTCCACCGACGGCGTGGCGCTGCCCAGCAACACATACGCATGGAACAGCGATGCATAATAGATGGCGGCATCACGGGCATGATACCGCGGCGCCGGGTCCTGTTGTTTGTACGACACATCGTGTTCTTCATCTACCACAATCAATCCCAGGTCGGTAAAAGGCAGAAACAGCGCCGAACGCGCGCCCAGCACCACTTTCAGCTCACCGTTCTTTACCTTGTTCCATATCTCTACCCTTTCGTTCTGGCTGAATTTGCTGTGGTAAATGCCGATATAGCCACCGAAATGTTTTTGCAGACGGCGGATGATCTGCGAGGTGAGCGCTATCTCGGGCAGCAGGTACATCACCTGTTTACCCTGGCGCACAAAACGTTCGATGAGTTTGATATATACCAGGGTTTTGCCGCTGGCGGTAATACCGTGCAGCAGGCAAACCGGTTTGGTGAGAAACTGTTCGGTTACCGAATCGAAAGCGCGTTGCTGCGCAGGCGTAAGTTCAAAATCGATGGAGATATTGCGCGGCAGGTATTGCAGCCGGTCTACCATGCGCTTTTCCAGCCAAAGAATATTTTTATCAACCAGCCCCTTTAACTGGGCATCAGAAGCGCCACTTTTTTTCAGCAATTCGGGTTTGGATACCTCGCCCTGTGTTTTCAGCAGGTGCAGATAGCTGAGCAGCAGCTCCATTTGCTTTTCGGCACGCTGTAGTTTTTTATCCTCATTCAGCAGGGCGGCCAGTTCTTCTTCGTTATCGTATTTGGGGTTCAGCAGTACATAGGTTTCTTTTTTGGGAGAAAAAGTTTCTTTCAGGGCTTCCCAAACAAAACATACTTTTTTTTCGATCAGTCTTTTGATTACCGGGTATACATGTGAGGAGTCCAGCACCTGCTGCACCTCGGTAATCTTTAGCTCTTTTTTGATGAGCAGGGCTTCCGCTACCAGGAATTCGTCGTGATCGAGCGTGGAAAAATCATCGCCAAATTCATCGTTGAACACCAATATGGTTTCGCTGCTGAGCTTGAAATGGGCGGGTAAGGCAGCGGCCATAACCTCGCCTTCGCTGCACATATAGTAGCGGGCAATCCATTCCCACAATTGCAGTTGTGCGGGAAATACAATAGGCTCTACATCGAGGATATTGAGGATATCTTTTGTTTCAAAGGCTTCCGGTTTTTCGTTGTGCAGCCGTTTTACCACACCGGCATATTTTTTATTCTTTCCCAGTACTACTTCCACGCGCACGCCGGGCTGCACCTGGTGATGCAGGTGTTCGGGCACCGACCAGGTGTAGTTTTTGGGTAATGCCAGCGGTATGATGACTTCGGCGTACAATTTTTTAGTTTAAAAGGGTGACAAGTTAAGAAGAATTTTGGAGGGATGATTTTTGGCGTTATACAATCCACGCCGCCTTATACTCCTTCAATTTCCTTTCCATGATGGCATATACCTGCTGTTTCAGCACCGGCAAATCCTTTGCCGTTAGTCCTGCCACCGGCACTTCTTCCAAAAATACCGACCGGGAGCGTCCGGGCTGAAGAGAAAACAGGCTGCGGTAATGCATGCGGCTATAGGCATCCAGGAATAAAATCGGTTTGATAGGTGTTTGTGTTTCGATGGCAATACGAAAAGCCCCGTCATAAAATTCCTTGACGGGTTTATGGGTTTCATTGAATGTACCTTCCGGAAATATAAAAATGCTGATGCCTTTTTTGATCACTGATTTCAGTATCCGCACGCTGCTGGCCCGGTGTTCGGCGCTGCTACGGTCAACTGTCACCACGGCATTGCGGTAAATAAAACCAAATACCGGCACCTTCGACATCTCGGCCTTTCCCAACACCCGAACCGGCTGGCGCAGGGTTTTTACAATTACCGGCGCATCGAAGTAGGAAATATGATTGGCAACAAAAATGTATTGTTTGTTTTTATCATGCGGCGCTTCATAGAGGTTGCGGTGGTGTATGCCAATCAGAAAACACCATACATCACCCCAGATGCTGCATATGCGATAAATGATATTACCCCCACGCACCTTTCCGAAAAACGAGGCCACCACCACCAAAGGCGCCACCAGCAACATGCATACTATAAAGGCAAGCAATGCATAGATGCAGTACAGGAATCGCGGGAATCGTAATAGATGCTTCATCTAATAAGGTAGCGGGCAATGTAAAGCGTTTAGTGCATATGAATGGCAAATAATGTACAAGTTTGGTAAACAATTGAGGTAAATCAAGAAGGAGGCAAAATGGGATTACAATATGCCTCAGTTCACCGGCAGTTGCAATGCCAATCCCTATCCAGGTCGATGACCGTGACTACCACGGTGCCGCGTTTGGAAGCAGCGAAAACGATGCGGACGTTTTGTCCATCGCGGGTAGTGCCTTCCAGGGCGTATTTGGGATCGGGACGGCCGGCGGGTTCGCTTTTGGCGTAGTTGACGCGACCTTTTTGCAGGATCTCGGCTACCTCGCTTTCATCAATATGGCGGCAATCCATGCGGCAGCGCGCATGTTTGGAGTAAATGAGGGTGGCAGGGTCGCGAACAATAGGGTCGGTTGTGGCGGTTGGTTCGGAATTGATTTCCTGGCAGCCGATGATGAACCAGAATAGAACAAATAATATATTAAGTTGCTTCAAACGGTTTTTTGCGCGAATTTAAACATCGCGGGCGATTCAGCACCACCCGTATTCCCCGAAATACCCCCATAATGCGTTATCTTTGCAGCCTTTATGAACGGGAAGAAAACAGTGGCTTTTCATACGCTGGGTTGCAAGCTCAATTTCTCGGAAACCTCTACCCTCTCGCGGTTGCTTGAAAATGAGGGATTTGAGAAAACGGCTTTCGATAACCTGGCCGATGTATACGTGATCAATACCTGTTCGGTGACCGATAATGCCGATAAGGAGTGCCGCCAGCTGGTACGCCGCATACAGCGCAAATCGCCCGAAAGCCTGGTGGTGATCACGGGCTGCTATGCCCAGTTAAAACCGGCCGAAATAGCCGCTATTCCCGGAGTTGACCTGGTGCTGGGCGCGGCCGAAAAATTCAACCTGCCCCAACATCTTAAGGAACTTACCAAGGGCGATCCCGCCCGTATATGCAGTTGCGATATCGGCGATGTAAGCGGATTCCACTCCTCGTTCAGCATCAACGACCGTACCCGCACCTTCCTGAAAGTGCAGGATGGTTGCGACTACAGCTGCTCATTCTGCACCATACCCATGGCACGCGGTAAAAGCCGCAGCGATGTAATTGAACGCGTGGTGCAAAACGTGCAACAACTGGCGGCCAATGGCGTAAAAGAAGTGGTGCTCACCGGTGTGAACCTGGGCGATTTTGGCAAAGGCCCCGAGGGCAACCGTCATAAAGAAGAAAATTTTTTCCAGCTTTGCCAGGCCCTCGATGCCCTGGACGGCATTGAACGCTACCGCATTTCATCCATAGAACCCAACCTGCTGAGCAACGATATCATATCGCTGGTGGCCAACAGCAACAAGTTTATGCCGCATTTTCATATTCCCCTGCAAAGCGGCAGCAATACCATACTGGGTATGATGAAAAGGCGTTACCGCCGCGAGTTGTATGCCGACCGTGTTCAACTTATCAAAACGTTGATGCCCCATGCAGCCATTGGTGTAGATGTAATTGTAGGCTTTCCCGGTGAGGGCGATGCCGAATTCCGGCAAACCTTCGATTTCCTGCACGAACTGGATGTAAGTTACCTGCACGTATTCACCTATTCGGAAAGAGACAATACCCATGCGCTGAACCTCTCGCCCGTAGTGCCCATACCCGTGCGGCACGAGCGCAACAAAACCCTGCGCAATCTCTCGTTCATGAAGATGCAGTACTTCACCCAACAACACAGCGGTCAAACCCGCAAAGTGCTGTTTGAAGACAATGAAAAGAACGGTATGATGGAGGGATATACGGATAACTACATCAAGGTAGTGGCGCCGTATAAGAAGGAGTGGGTGAATAGTGTTGTGGACTGGCGTATATGAGGAAGTCGGAAGTGAGAGGTTGCGGTATTTCCGACTTCCAACCTCCGATTTCATTTCCTCACCCAGGCGGGGTGATGCTTTAACACCTCCCTGAATACCGGGCAGGTTAAATCGTGCGCACCGGGTAAATAACCGGTACTCATCAAAAATTCATTTACAATTTCGCCACCGGTAAAACGGAAGGTTTTTTTAAACAGCTTTACCCACTGCTCCTTTGTGAGGGGATGATGTTTGTCTATCCAGTTTTTGAAGGAGCCGTGTTCTTTTCGCAATTGTTGAATGCGTTTGGCATTTTCGATGGTAGCCTCTATTTTCAGCCGGTTGCGTATGATGCCGGCATCCTGCATCAGTTTTTCCACCTTTTTATCGGAATAGCGGGCTACCTTGTCGATATTAAAATTGTCAAATGCCCTGAAGAAATTATCCTTTTTTTTCAGGATGGTGGTCCAGCTTAAACCGGCCTGGTTGATCTCCAGCACCAGGCGTGCAAACAGTTCATCGTCATTGTCAATGGGAAAACCGTATTCCCGGTCGTGGTAGTAAATATGTACATTTCCCGCTTCCAGGCCCTTTATAACTTCGCAATAGCTCATACATTTTAACCCTTAGAGCCCCAAAATTTCGGAAAAAATCCGATAATTGATATAAATTACAAGAAAGTATTTACGGGTTATAGCTCTGAGAGTAGTAAGACTATTTACTGCTCAACAAAATCATTATGCTCACAGCTACCCATCCTTTAAACATACTGGTTGTAGAAGATAGTCAGAGTGACTATTATCTATTCAGCGAATACCTTAGGCTGAGTAAATTACCTACTGGGGATGTGTATCATGCCGAAAGCCTGCAGGAAGCCCTTGAACAATTGCACCTGCACCAGCCCGATTTGATTTTCCTGGATCTTACCTTACCCGACAGCGTGGGCATCGATTCTTTTATTCGCCTCAACGAGCAGGCGCCGCATATTTCCATTGTGGTACTATCAGGATTGAGCGATCAGCAGGTGGCCCTGAATACCATCGCCCTGGGCGCCCAGGATTACCTGGTAAAAGGCGAGTTCGACGATAAATTGCTGGCCAAAAGCATTCAATACAGTATAGAGCGTAAAAAGATATTACAAAAAGTGGTGGAGAACTACGAGCGGTACAATACCATCATCAAAGCTACCAGCGATACCATCTGGGACTGGGACCTGCGCACCAATGAAATACTCTGGAACGAAGGCATCACCACCATATTTGGTTATCAACCCGCCGATGTGCAGAATACCATTGAGTGGCATAACCAGAATATTCACCCCGACGACAGCGAACGCATTTTACAGAACATAGACCGATGCATGCGCGAGGGCAAGGATCACTGGCAGGAAGAATACCGGTATAAATCGGCCGGAGGCGTGTATAAGATCGTATACGACCGGGGTTATATTCTCAAAACCGAGCATGGTAAACCCTACCGGGTGCTGGGCGCCATGATGGATATTACCGAGCGAAAGAGACTGCAGGAAGAAAGGATGCAGCATCAGATAGAAACACAGAAGCTTATTACGCAGGTAACCATTCAAACACAGGAACAGGAAAGAAGGGAGATCGGTCGTGAGTTGCATGACAATATTAACCAGATACTGGCTACCGCCAAATTATGTGTGGACATGGCGTTGAATGAGGAAAAGCTGCGCAAGGAATTGTTGTATAAAAGTTATGAAAATATTACCAAGGCTATTGATGAGATACGCATTTTATCGAAGACACTGGTGCCGCCATCGTTGGGAGATATCGGGTTGAAGGAGGCTTTGTTGGAAATGATAGAAAACTTGAACAATACCACCGATTTGAATATACATATCAGGGCGAGTGACCCGCATATTGAGAGTTTATCTAATAATAAAAAATTGATTATTTACAGGATTGTGCAGGAGCAGATCAATAATATATTGAAACATTCCCGGGCTACCGAGGCGATGATAGAATTGAAGACCATCCGGAACTGGTTGCATTTGGCGATAAAGGATAATGGGATTGGATTTGATATCAGGCAGAAAAGCAGGGGCATAGGGTTGAATAATATTGTGAGCCGGGTGGAGATGCAGAATGGGAGGATGGAAATTGTGAGTGAGCCGGGAAAGGGGTGTCTCTTGAAGATAGAGATTCCGTCCTGAGGGGGTGAGGCGCAGCCCGCCTAAAACCCCAGGTTGGAGGCAGCTTTCCTGGTAAACACCGCCAGCCCCGCCTATTTACCAACTTCCGGATAATATTTCTCCAAAATATCCCGCAACCCCTCCGCCGTCAACGGCTTATTCCTGAACTCCGACACCGAAGCAATACTTTTCGCCTTCCATTCATCCTCGGGATTAAACGAAGTTGTCAACATAATCACAATAACACTGCTTTTATTATTGCCTGGCAAACTTTCATACTTCTCCAAAAACTCCCACCCATCCATAGCCGGCATATTAATATCAAGAATGATGATTTCAGGTTTGGGGCAATTTTCGTTGAGTGGAGGCGGTTGGTAGGCGCAAACCAGATAGTCCAGTGCTTCGCGGGCGTTTTGAATGATACGGATATGTTCCACACAATCCAATTCTTCAATGGCCATTCGGTTCAAAAAATTGGTTGGTTCGTCATCGTCTATCAGTAATACACAGTTTAATTTTTTCGTCATAGCAATGGGTTTCGATCAGGGTTTATGCGCGTTCTGGTATAGGAAATATAAGGTTGGAGGGGAGGTACTAAAGATAAAATCTTAATTACAATTTATCAAGTTTCATCTGATCCTATTTCCCTACCATATACGTAAAAAAGTATACCTATAGGGTTTTTACCGCCCCCCAAAGCAAGCGTGGCGCCCCGGTATGTCCGGGACGCCACGCCTGCTGTTCCTGTTACGGGAACTGCCTATTGAATAGCTATTGTCTTTTCGGTTTCACTGGCCATACCAAACCAGCCATATATTTTATTGCTGCTGCCGGCTTGTTTGTTGAACACATTGCCGGGTACATTGCTCAATACCCTGGCAAAGATACCCTGGGTATACAACTGGGTCACAGCCATATCCAGGAAATCAAAGGTGTTTTTTGAAACCGATCGTATCACCACCTTTACCTGGTCTCCTTTCTGGTAAGGATGTTCGCCATCGGTAATGCCATCGCGGAACGGCGTGATGAACGCATACCCGTCGGTGATGCCATCGGCGTCAAAAGCGCCATCCACACTCAGCATCTCACCTACGTGATAATTCAACTGGCCATTGCGATAGGTGCGTATCCAGTAATAATCTATGCCGCCTACCAGGTCGTGCGCATATAATTTGGCATAAAACCCTTCCTTATCCGGCCCATCCTCTTCTTCATATTTATAGGTCAATGAATCAATAACTGTATGCCTTTGCATGGTATCCATGGCTTCGTAGGTTTCGCCATTGTATACAATGTTTAGTTTATAAGCATGCCCTACTATGCCAATGGGCGTGTTGCCGCCATCGTAAGTATAGGCGCCATTGTCGTAATTAAACGGATAGGTGGTATTGCTGGTAAGATCGGTGACGGTAATTTGTGCACCGCCTATGGCCTCCGGGCCATTGGGCGACATATAGTCGGTAGCTTTCAAAAAGCGGATAGTTTGAACACCGGGCTGATTGGTGATCCAGGCATCGATGAAAGGCAGTGCCGGTCCTTTGGGCAGGTCCATATCAATCACCTTTTCGCAGGAGGTGGTGGTAACGATCAGCAAAACAATGATGTAAAAATTTATAATGGACTTCATATTATTATTCTTTTCAGGATTAAAACTTAAAGTTCCAGGTGACAGAAGGGATCAGTGAACCGATGATGGAAAGGCGAACGGCCTCTTTCTTTTGCGGCTCATCCGGGTTTTGCTGGAAATAAATGGTATAGGCATTCTGCCTGGCATACACATTAAAAATACCGAATACCCATTCCTGTTTCATCTTTTTACCCTGACGCCCCTTCATGGTAGCCGATATATCCATACGGTGGTATGCGGGCAGCCGGAAATTATTGCGTTTGCCATCGCTGTTGTAGGGAATGGGCATGCCCTGGATATCGAAACGAAGATCGGGCCAGGTGCTGGGCGTACCGGAACCATAGGTCCAGTTGCCTGAAAAGGTCCATTTGTCGTTGAATTCATGCACCACGCTGGCGTTTACTACATGCGTACGGTCGTAGCGGCTCAGGTACCAGTCGCCATTGCTGATGCCGGCTGTTTTGCGCAGCGACCTCGACCAGGTATAATTGATCCATCCCTGCCATTTGCCGGTTTCTTTTTTGATCTCCAGCTCGGCGCCATACGATTTGCCAATGCCGGTCAGCAAATCGGCCTCCACCAGTTGGTTCAGATCCAGGTTGGCATTGTCGATATAATCCAGCAGATCGTCCATTTTCTTATAAAAACCTTCCACAGATATTTCCAGGGGGAATGCGGCCGGTATGGTCACAAAACCCAGTGAGTATTGGTCGGTGAGAGAGGGTTTGATATTGTTGGTGCTGGGAAAATACAGGTCGACCGGTGTGGGCGATGCTGTATTCGACAGCAGGTGCAGGTATTGTGTACTGCGACTGTAACCGGCTTTCAGGAAGGTGTTTTTCTGTAGCTCGTAACGTAAGGATACGCGGGGCTCGAAAAAGGTCCAGTCGGTGACTGGTTTTTTACTGGTAACGGTTTCCCGGCGGTCGAGCGGTTTACGCACATTGGCCGTGGTATCGCGGAAATAAAACACATCGGTTTTGCCCAGGTAGGCATAGCGGTTTACACGAACGCCGGCCTGCAACTGCCATTTGGGATGTATTTTCCAGGTATCTTCCAGGTAGGCAGCCGATTCAGACCCATAGCGTTTCAGCAGGGCAATTTCATTTTTCATGCCTTCACTGGTGGCAACCCCCTTGCCGGGATAAAAAGTATAATAGATCAGGTTGACGCCTGCTTTCAACTGGTGTTTGCTGCTGGCATACCAGGTGAGCTGCGGCTTGATACCAAAGGTTTGAATGTCCGAGATCCAGTCGTAGCCCTGTTGTATGTCATCATCCGATTTAAACTTCAGGCTGTAATCGTATTTGGAATAATACACGCTGGTGTTCAAAAATAATTTGGGATGGAACAGGTGATTCCAGCGGAAAGTGCCGGTGGTATTACCCCAGGCAAATTTCACCTGGTCGCCAAAGGCAAATACATCGCGACCAAAATAACCACTGAGGTAGATGGTATTCTTTTCGTTCAGTTCGTAGTTTAATTTGGCCGTCAGGTCGTAGAAATACATCTGGTTGTCGCGGTCTTCCGATTTCAGGAAGGGTTTCGCCAATACATCGATGTAGGAGCGGCGGCCGGCTACAATAAATGATGAGCGGTCTTTTTGCAAAGGACCTTCTACCGACAAACGGCTGAATACATTGCCAATGCCGCCGTTCACCGCAAATTTCTGGTTGTTGCCGTCTTTCATTCGAATGTCCAGCACCGACGAAGTGCGTCCGCCATATTCTGCCGGGAAGGCGCTTTTATATAAGGTGACATTCTTTACTGCATCAGGGTTGAACACCGAAAAGAAACCCAGCAGGTGCGAGGAATTGTATACCGGGGCTTCGTCCATTAATATCAGGTTTTCGTCTACATTTCCGCCGCGCACATTAAAACCCGATGCGCCCTCGCCTACCGTGGTTACACCCGGCAATGTCAGCAGGGCTTTTACTACATCGGGCTCACCCATAAAAGCGGGTATCTTTTTTATCTGGTTCACGCTCAGTTGCTGTATACCCATGCCCACCGTATTGGTGCGGCGTAACTTTTTTTCGCCGGTCACTACTACCTGTTGCATATTGCCGCCAGACTGACTAAGCGGTATCTCCAGTGTAATATTCCTGTTCAGGTCAATTTCTTTCTGATAACTTTTATACCCCGCATAGGTTACAATGGCCGTATACTTACCTTGAGGTACGGTGATGGAAAAATAACCATAAGCATTGGTCATCACCGTTGCGGCTGATGGCTGCAGGGTAATGGTGGCATTGATCAATGCTTCACCACTGGTTTCGTCTTTAATATACCCATTGATGGTGAATTTACTACCGGTTTGCGCATATGTAGCACTGTGTACACATACCAAACAAATAAGGATCAACTGTCGTATCATAAAATTGAGTGGTTTGAAACGTTGAGACAACTGACATTATCTTTCCCCCCATGGATGCATCGGATTTAAAAAAAAATAAATATGGCAGCAACAACGCACATAGCATCGGTTGGCGCCTGTTTTGGCGCGGCAAACCTATGATGTCAATTGAAAGACGTTCTTACCACTTATGTATTTTACAACAGATTTAAATTTCTATGCCGCGTGGAATACCAGGCTCCAGCCATACCAGCTTGTCCTTTATGTCTGAGTTGGTCACTTCGTTGTACAGATAATCCGTTTTTTCCTGAAAATGGGCCCATCCTTCAAAATGGGTGGGTATGAATTGGGATACGTTCAAAAGACGGGCGGTTTGAAGGGCCTCTTTGGTAGTGAAGGTGAAATGCAGATCGCCCCTTTGCTCGGGGAAGCCGGCCTTGCCGATGTGCAGGATGGCGGTATGCACTTTAAAGCGACGGGCAATTTCCTCGATGCCTTCGAAATACACGGTGTCGCCGGATATATATAAGGCGCCGTTTTGTTGCCCCTCCCACGCTATCATAAAACCAATCACACGACCAGCTACCTGGCTCCATTCCTTATTGGGTGCATGCTGGCAGGGCGTGGCGGTGATGCGCAGATTGTTCACCTTATCATTGGGGATGATGATGCTTTCCCAATCGTTGAGACCGATAATATTGGATTGGTTCAGTCGTTCCACCGCTTCGGGTGTGGAGATCACCTGCCTGACTGTTTTCAGGAAGGCGCGACCGCTGTTGTCCAGATTGTCTGCATGCTGATCGTGACTAAGCAGTACCAGGTCTACCGGACCGATATCCTGTGGTTGCAGTTTGGGCGAGCCGGTTTTATACAGCGTAACGCCGTTGCCCGGGTATTCGGCCGGACCTTGATCAAAAGCCGGATCGGTAACGATAACAAAACCATTGATGTTGATGACCATACAGGCCGTGTCGATTTGTGTGACGGTGAGCTTCATATATTTTGTACTATTTGGTACACAATTGAATAAAAAAATTATTTGAGTACGGAGAGTTGCAATTCAATCAGGGGCGCCAGATGGGCGGCATCGGGATACATGCGCCGGGTGATATTAAGGCCATTCCATTGTGTAACCAGGTAGCGGGCTATGGTAGCCGCATCTTCTTTAGTCTTCAACTGGCCGTTTTGCTGGGCTTTGGCAATTTGCCGGGTAAACAACTGTTCCATTTTCTTTAACTTTTTAATGGCCATGTTCTCCAGCGACTTATCGATATTGGATAGTTCAACAATGATATTGCCCATAAAACACCCTTTCTGGTGAATGGCAGGGGATGTGGTGGCGATGGCGCGGAAGAATCGTTTAATGGCTTCTGCCGGGTGCTGACTGGTTTCGATATCTTTCAGCAGACCGTCCACGGTTTGATTTACGAACCGGTCTATGACCACCTCGAACAATTCCCTTTTTCCTTTAAAGGCATGGTAAAAGCTGCTTTTGCCGATGCCCATGGCGTTCAGGAGATCGTCGGTGGAAGTGGCTTCATAGCCCTTTGTCCAAAAAAGGTGGGTGGCTTTTTCCAGCACTTCCTGTTCGTCGAATATTGGTGGTCTTCCTGCCATAACACAAAAGTACATTATGTACCTAATAGTACAAAATTAATTTTTTACGCATAATTATGGCTTTTCGCCGCTACACCATACAGGATAGAAAAGACAAGGTTCAATAGTGATTGGTGCCTGATCAAAACAAATATTTTCGGTTGTTATATACGGTTATATATTTTTCAAAATTTCCCACCCAATCACAACTACCATACCAGCCCAAATTTTTGTTTATAACCTGAGGCATGCTGTTTTTCTTTAATTTTACAGCCTCATTATGCGTCAACTGGCCGCCATATTATTTGCAGACATGACGGGGTATACCGCCCTTATGCAGGAGAACGAACAACTAGCCCGGCAAAAACGCCAGCGCCTGAAAGAAGTGCTGGAGGCAACGGTATCCCTGTTCAATGGCAAAATATTGCAATATTATGGCGACGGCTCCCTCAGCATCTTCTCCAGCGCGCTCGACAGCGTGCATTGTGCAGTGGATATACAAAGGCAATTACAACAATCGCCCAGGGTAGAGCTGCGTATGGGCATACATACAGGCGATGTAACGGTAGAGGAAGGCGCCATTTATGGCGATGGTGTGAACCTGGCCTCCCGTATTGAATCACTGGCGGTACCTGGCAGCATATTTATATCAGAAAAAGTTTACGACGAAATACGCAACCAGGAAAATATCCTTACCCGCGAGATGGGTTATTTTGAACTAAAGAATGTGAAACGCCCCATCCGCGTATTTGCCATTGCCAACAGCGGCATAGTAGTACCCAACCGGGAAGCACTGCGCGGCAAAACAGCCGCACCGGTGAACCGCCTGGCGGTTTTGCCTTTTGTAAACATGAGCGCCGATCCGGAGAATGAATATTTCAGCGATGGGATTACCGAAGAACTGCTGAACGCCCTCACCCGGGTAGATGGTCTGCAGGTAACCAGTCGCACCAGCGCCTTTGCCTTCAAAGGAAAAAACGACGACATTCGCGACATAGCCATCCAGTTGAATGTAGACAAGGTGCTGGAAGGCAGCGTGCGCAAGGCGGGCAGCCGTGTGCGCATCACAGCCCAGCTGATCAATGCAGCCGACGGCTTTCATATATGGAGTGAAACCTACGACCGCCACCTCACCGATATATTTGAAGTGCAGGACGAAATCAGCGGTATCATTGCCAACAAACTGCGTGAAAACCTGACGCCGGTTCAGCACAACGGCAACAAGTCGCCCACCCCGGCTAAAAACATTACGGCTTATACCCATTACCTGAAGGGACTGCATTTCTGGAACAAGGGCACACCCGGCGACCTGCGGAAGGCCATCGAATGTTTTCAGCAAACCATTGCCAACGATCCGGAATATGCGCCGGCCTATGCTTATATGTCGGGCTGTTACAGTTACCTGGGCGGCATGGGTCAGATGGTGCCCGATAAGGCTTTTGAACTGGTGCACCGTTACGCCGATGAAGCCTTGCGGCTGAACGATTCCCTGGCCGAGGGCTATGTGGCCAAAGCCAGCGGCTATTTATTGTACGACTGGAAATGGGACAAAGCCTACGAAGCTTTGCAAAAAGCCATTCAGCTAAACCCCAGCGATACCGACGCATATGAGCTGCTGAGTATCTATTATGTGATCGACGATCAGCTAGTCAAGGCCGTAAGCATCATAGAAGAAGCGGCGCAGATTGACCCGCTATCAACCGTGATCATTCAGGCAGCCGCCAATAATTATATCATGACCGGGCGATACGACGATGCCATGCGCGAGGCCGATAAATTGCTGGAGATGCATCCCGATATGCGTTCGGCTTTTGAAACCAAGGGGTGGGCAACCTGCATGAAAGGTGATTATGAACAGGCGCTGGCATATTTCAGGGAATACCACCGGTTGATCAACCATCCGCTCAAAGGGCAAATGGGTATGGGATTTTGTTATGCCAGAATGGGGTTGCGCGATAAAGCTTTGGAATGCATTCAAAAAATGGAACAACGCCAGCTGGAAGACCCCGATTCGGTGATGGATGCCGATCTGGCGGCCGTATGGGTAGGTTTGGGCGACCTGGATAAAACCTTTTACTACCTGAACCAATGCGTGGAAAAAAGACTGGGACCTATCGCCTATTTCTTACATTATCCTCCGTATGAGTCTATCAAAAATGATCCGCGGTATGCCGAATTGTTAGCACGTATCGGTAAATAAATCACCAGTACCAAACACCATGGGCGCTTATGGCAATACCCGTTTTATCGCCCACCGCTACAGACACTTCATCTGTTCTTACAGTGACGATATCCTGGTTTACCATCACCTCTATTTCCCAGGTATGACCCATGTACAATATTTTATGTACTGCGCCCTGCAACTCCCCCTCGCCTGCTGCCACCAGCGCCAGGTGTTCCGGGCGCACCACCAGGTACTTGCCTTTGTTTTCAAAACCGGGCACCATGCGGGCCAGCATCAGATTGTATTTGCCAAACAAACCGGCGGCATAGGCATTTACCGGCTTACGGTAAATTTCAGTTGGTTGCCCCTGTTGCAGAATTGTACCGGCGCGCATAATGATGATATGATCGGCCCAGGGCAGTATATCCTGCGGGTCGTGCGACACCAGTAAACAGGTAATATGCAGGCGATCGCTGATGCGGTCGATCACGCCTTTTAATACCTGCTTGTGCCGCATATCGAGGTTGGAGAAAGGCTCGTCGAGCAATAATAGTCGTGGCGAGGTGGTGAGCAGTTTGGCCAATGCAATGCGTTGTTTTTCCCCGCCCGACAACTGATCGGTTTTCCGGGTGAGCAAATGGCTGATATGGCAGATATCGAAGAGGTTCTCGGATTCTTTTTGTGAAAGGGTGTTGCCGTAATCGAGTATTTCTTCTACCCGGTAATTGTTACGCAATTCAAAATGCTGCGAAAGGTAAGCAATGTGCGGATGCCCGGGTATCAGTTTTTCGAGGGGTCCTGGTACGCGTGCGCTTTCAAACAGCACTTCACCGGTATCAGGCTGTTCCAGCCCGGCGATGATCTTCAGCAGGGTGCTTTTGCCCGAGCCTGATTCACCGGCAATGACCAGTTTTTGACCTTTCGACTGGGAGAAGTGGATGTCGTGTAAAACCAACTGGCTGTTATGCTGTTTGCCGATGCCGGATACCTGTAGAAATTTCATATGATCAGACCTTACTCGTTAAAAAACCCGGGCTGCAAAGTACGGGATAGTTTATAATGTAGCAATACGAGTACGATCAATTGTTTATTCACGGCCTGGGATGCCTGAACATATACCAGTTTTTTACACCATACACGTCATCTTCTTCCTTTACCTCAAAACCGAATTTTTCGTATAACCTTACATTTTCCGGTTTATCGGTTTCCAGGTAAGCGGCTTCTTTGCGTTCATCTACATACTGGCAAAACCAGGTTAGCAGCGCGCTGCCGATGCCCTGCCCCTGCCTGTTAACGGCTACCGTGAGCGGACCGAGGTGGCAGTGGGGTGTGGATGGATCATGTTTTCCCCAGTTGCCGGTCCAATGCAATAAACGCGGAAGTATGGTGCCCAGGTTGAAAAACAATCCAGGCAGTACCGATATTTTTTGCATTATACGGAGCTGGCAGGCCGGGGAGTGAGCGAAGTTTAAAACGCCCACCAGTTCACCGTTGATACGCGCTGTGTACAGGTTGTTCTGCGGCATGGGTAATATCATGGAAAACATTTTTTGCTGTTGCTGTACAGCCCGGTGCGTGGCGCCTTTGAATACAGCCATATTTACCGGATTGGTTGACAATGAGGTGGCGACGAGTGTAGCGATAGCGGGTAAGTCGTTGCGGGCGGCAGGTGTAATAATAATGTTTTGTGGCATGCAGTTCATCTGTTTCTGGTAAAAAGCATCAAAATAAAAAAGGTTCACATAGCTGTGAACCTTTCTCCTGTGGGAGCTGACGGGTTCGAACCGCCGACCCTCTGCTTGTAAGGCAGATGCTCTGAACCAGCTGAGCTAAGCTCCCTTTTTCCGGTATAAAACGTGGCTCAACTATCTGACTGCCATCGTTTTCCCGTTTGGGAGTGCAAAGATAAGGGTTGAATAATTCCAGACAAATTTTTATTTGATTTTGGTAAAAAATATCATAACTTTTTTAGTTCCACGTTCTTGAATCGCGCGTGTCTGGCTCGAATATTGAATGGAAATTCTACTAAATCGCCCTTAATTAACACCTATGAGATGCACAGCCCCTGGTTTGTTGGCATTTGTAAGCGTATTAACCCTGCTATTCACCTCCTGTCAAAAAGAACTCAGCGGCCATGACCCCGATGGGTTCAGCACCCAATGCCAATTGGCCAAAATCACCTATTACGATGAAACCACCGGCGCCGTCGCCGACACCGCAGGCATCTATTACAACAACGACAAGATATCTCAAATTTACCTCTCCGGCTACCGGCTACACCTCGTTTACACCAATGAGCGCGTATCCCGGATCAACTATTTAGACGTCAATAACGCCTATTACGACGTATTTGACTCCATCAGCTATAACAACACCGGCCAGATAGCGTCCCTGATTGTTTATTCAACCGGCACGGGCGTGAATGTGCCTACCAGCGGTTATGTGATCGGCTACGACGCAGAGGGCAAGCCCGAAAAGGTGGTGGAAAAAGCCGAGTTGGGCAATGGCATGGAAGATGCCTTTGAATACCTGTACACCTATGCGCAGCAAAACGTAACCAGCATGCTCATCACCGACCTGGTTACTGCCGATATAATGTCCATCAGTTACACGGCCGATACAGCCGCCAATATTTTCAACAAGCTGCCCACCGAGTTCATATTTGCCGATAACCTGATGTTTGGCATCAGCGGGGTAAAATTCGGGTACTTCTCCCCTTTCCTGTTCAGTAAAAACAATATCACCACCATGCAGGGCCTGCCGGTGACCTATGAAACAGACGGCCAGGGCAATATCACCGCCCTGCTGGTAAACGGTAAAAAGCTGGCCACCTATACTTACAACTGTAAGTAAAAAGCTAATTGGCGGGATAGTTCAAATCCCCTGCTTATGAACAATTTACATCTAAGAACGAGCTGGAAAAAATGGCTTGCCTCATGCCCGCTAATGCTTTAAATTTGTACCGGAATAAAAACCTACGTAACCTATGGCATTCGACGGAACCATACGTCCACTACTGGAAGAAGATACGGATGTGCTCACCACATTGGAAGACTCGTACAGCCTGATTGTATGGAACGATGAAGTGAACACCTTCGAATGGGTGATTGAAACTTTGGTAGAAGTGTGCGGCCATACGCAGGAACAAGCCGAGCAATGCGCCTATATAATTCATTTCCAGGGAAAATATGCCGTAAAACAGGGCTCGTACGACGAATTGAAACCCCAATGCGATGCCATCACCGACCGCGGTATCGGCGCCACCATCGAGGTGACAGCGGGATAACGGGTTTTTGATTTACCCAGCTTCCATTTTTTTATTTTTATACGGACAATTCATCCAACCAAGTCCCATACACAGGCATGGCTTTATTTGTGCTTGATAAAGAGATCGCTTTCCCCCCTGTTCACCTGGCCGAGCCCGACGGTTTGCTGGCTGTGGGTGGCGACTTGTCTGTAGAACGTCTGCTCCTGGCCTACCAAAGCGGCATCTTTCCCTGGTACGAAGGCGAACATATCCTGTGGTGGTGCCCCGATCCCAGGTTCGTGCTCACCCCCGATACGCTGAAAGTAAGCAAAAGCATGCGGCAATTGCTGAACCGTAAAGCATTCCACTTCACCATCAACCACGATTTTGAAGGCGTGATCAATAACTGCAAAAACATCGAGCGGCGCGGGCAAAACGGCACCTGGATCACCGAATCGATGAAGGCCGCCTATATTCGTCTGCATAAACTGGGCTATGCCCATAGCGCAGAAGTATGGCACAACAACGAGTTGGTGGGAGGCTTATACGGTGTGCGGCTGGGGCATGTGTTTTTTGGCGAAAGCATGTTCAGCAAAATGAGCAATGCCAGCAAATTTGCTTTTATATGCTTTGTACAGGAATTGAAAGCCAACCAGGTAGAACTGATCGATTGCCAGGTGTATACGGAGCACCTCGAAAGCCTAGGCGCCAGGATGATACCGCGGAGCGATTTCATACAGCGGTTGCAGTTATTGATACGCCAGTAGCCGGTAACGATTCCATTACTTCCTACTTCTCATAAGTGGCTACCGCATAATGCTTCAGCGCGGTCACCTTCAAATGATCATCTTTCACATACACTTTTTTGTACTCTCGAAATTTGCCTTCTTTGTCTTTGAATCCCACAATGCAGGAGTACTTCTCAGGCCCTTTTTGAATAACCGGTTCGGGGAAGGTGCCAAAATTGGGCAGTTTCAGAGTATCATCGCCTTCTATCTCCTCAAACTGCAAGTGCATACGGTAATGAAAGGTTTTGGAGGTTTCGTACAATTTCACGGAAAAATACCACTCGTTCAAAGGATTGTCTGTACGCTCCTTGTACTGGGCTATAGGAGTTTTCTTTACTGAATCACGGTATAGAGGAATGTTATCGGCGGGGTTGATGACTATGGGGGCGGGTTTACGCAGGGTACTGTCTTCTTTTTTTAACGACTCGGTGGGCGTTTCGTTACAAGCTGCTATGATCAGCAAACAGACAAGGTACATGTTCTTTTTCATAGTGGTTGATTTTTGCAAATGTGTTGAAAATATGCTGGAATACCCGCGATGTGGATTAAAGTTTTTTTGAAATCGTTTTCAATCTATAAGAGTATTTTCTTATTAGGATAGCGTTCGGCATATTGATATACCAGGCCGCGTATATAATCGTTCTCGGGATAGGGCGTAAGATAGGTCTTTAATTCTTCGCGGTTGGTGATAGATACATGACTGGGTATATAACCCATACCATAAAATTTACCTTTTTCCACCAATATACAACTCTGCTCTTCCCGGTCGTTACCGGCATCCACCACGGCAAAGGTGGGCAGCCATTCTTCCAGCCAGCTAACAGCCTCCCTTACCCGATAATTGTATGCCTCTGCGGGCTCCTTGTGTTCGCAGGCACCCCGGCATTTTTCAACACCCGAACCTATACAGGCATCGTTATTGGTTTGAATAAAACACAATTTGGGACAAAGGTTAAAACGCTGTATCAATGTTTTTACCAGCCGGTGCCCCTCTGTTTGTAAATTGAAAGTATATAGGGGCTGCATATGTTTTTTCTTTTTATCGATAGCCAGCCTGATATAGCCGTTGCGGTCTTCAAAACAATACAAACCGTAAGCAGCCGTATATCGCTTCTGGCTGTAATTGAACTGTGGCCATAATCTTTTAATTTCCACACTTTCCAGTATAAAGGCCATCAGTTCTGTACTGCAGGGCTGGTAACTGATACTGTAAATATTCCGCAGAAAATCCTGCCGCTGCCTGCCGGCCCCATTGTGGGTAAAATGGCTGCATACCCGGTATTTCAGGTTTTTGGCCTTGCCCACATAAATGATATCTCCTTTTTGATTATGGAAATAATACACGCCCGGTGTATAGGGCAGTTTATCGATCTCTTCTTTATTAAGATGGGGCGGTAATGATTGTTCTTTGGCGCCGCGTCTGATGAATTGCTGTATATACGGCCCGGCATTGTTTTGCAACAGGTACTCCAGCAGGCGTACGGTGGCATCGGCATCGCCCCCAGCCCTGTGGCGGTTCATGATTTCGATTCCAAAATGACGGCACAGGTTGCCCAGGCTATAAGAGGGCACGCCCGGGAATACTTTTTTCGACAGCCGAACGGTGCACAGCTTGCTCGTGCTAAGTTCATAGCCTGCCAGGCCGAGATGATGTTTTAAAAAGGAATAATCGAAATTCACGTTGTGGGCCACAAATATCCTGTCTTGTAAAAGCGCATAAATTTCCGGCGCCAATTCTTCAAATGTTGGTGCATCGGTCACCATATCGTTGGTAATGCCAGTAAGCACCTGTATGTAATAAGGTATAGGAACGGTGGGACGCACCAGGCTTTCGAATCGTTTTATAACAGATTGCCCGTCGTGCAACACAATAGCTACTTCTGTGATGTCGTTATTAGCAGCGTATCCTCCGGTGGTTTCTATATCTACGATAGCGTACATAGAATGCTCGTAAAGTTACTAAAAAAATGAGCAAAACCGGAGTGCCTGAAAACTAATGGCCATTTAGTTTTACGTGCTGATCATCAGCTAATCCTACCCGCTTCAGGCGATAATCCGTTCCCTTCTATTATTAACCCTAAAATCCATTCACTATGCAAAAGATCGATTTGCAGGACGCTTGGGAGAACGCTACATTAGCCGCTGTTGTGGTATTGTATTTTTCGGCTATTGTGCTGTTTTCCTATTGGTTTACACAAAGCTGAACCGGCGTACCGGGCATTCAATAGTTTACCAACAAACAAGAATAGGACAAATACCTGCGGTGTAGCCCGCGGGTATTTTTATTTTTTTTATATGTATTTGATTTGCGGTTGTAAAAAGCGTATATTAACTTTGTTCAAGTCTGGAATCATAACGATTAGCCTGGCCATACTACCTTCACGTTTGGCTTAATTGTTTCACACATCTGATATCCTTCCCTTAGATTCAACAGGATTCAATCACATTGCATACTATTCGTTACCTGTGAAAACCGTTGCAATGATCGTACTACGGATTTACTAACAAAAAAACTCGTAGCGTATGAGTATGAAAAAACATGACTTTCACCTCGGAGAGAACGGTAAGGTTGCGTTATTGGCCATTGGATTTTTGGCGTTTATAATGGCTTTATCGTACCTGTACTGGTTTGCATAAGCAGGTAAACGTGCTTTCTGAAACACAAACGGACTCCCGATAGCGAACCCTTTCATTATCGGACGGAAGAGATTTACGCGCCCCGGCTGATCGCCGGGGCGTTGTGTTGTATGCCGGATGCACCGGCGGTTAGGAATGGGGACGCCCCTGCGGGGCAACTTGACATAAAAGTCCAGGAGGGCCTTCTATGTTGAATTTGGGCGGGCAACTTCTAAGGGTGGCAAGGTATTGACCTGCGGCACAACGGCTTTTTCGTACCTTTGCCCTCCATTTTAAAATCTATGGAACTTAGCAAGAACTATCAACCGGAATCTGTCGAAGACAAATGGTCCAAACATTGGAAAACAAAACGTTATTTCAACAGCACGCCCAATGACCAACCCCCGTTCACTGTAGTCATTCCCCCGCCCAACGTCACCGGTGTGCTGCATATGGGCCATACCCTCAATGAAACCGTACAGGACATACTGGTGCGCAAAGCCCGCATGAGCGGCTTCAACGCCTGCTGGGTGCCCGGCAGCGACCATGCCTCCATTGCCACAGAAGCCAAAGTGGTACAGATGCTGGAAAAAGAAAAGGGCATCAAAAAAAGCGAGCTCAGCCGCGAAGAGTTCCTGAAATATGCCTTCGAATGGAAAGAAAAATATGGCAATATCATCTATCACCAGATTGAAAAACTGGGCTGCAGTGTAGACTGGGACCGGGTTTCCTTTACTATGGACCCGGACTATTACAAAGCTGTTATCAAAGTATTTATAGACCTCTACAATAAAAAACTTATTTACCGCGGCGCCCGCATGATCAACTGGGACCCGGCGGCCAAAACCGCCCTCAGCGATGAAGAGGTGGAATACCGCGACGTGCAGGGAAAATTGTATTACGTTAAGTATAAGGTTGTTGATGCGAAGTCTGAGGTCGGAAGTCAGAAGTCGGAAAGTACAGGAACTTCTGACCTCGAACCTCAGACTTCCTACTTCATTATTATCGCTACACAACGCCCCGAAACCATCATGGGCGATACGGCGGTGTGCGTCAATCCCAACGACGAACGCTATGCCCATCTGAAAGGCAAATCCATCATCATACCGTTGGTAAACCGCCCGGTACCCCTGATCTTCGATGAATATGTTGATCCGGCTTTTGGTACCGGCGCCCTGAAAGTAACGCCCGCACACGACATAAACGACTATAACCTGGGCCTGAAACACAACCTCGAGATCATCGATACGCTGAACGAAGATGGTACACTAAGCGAGGCCGCACAGGTATGCGTGGGCATGGACCGATTTGAAGCCCGTAAAAAAGTGGTGGAGCTGTTGCAGCAGGAAGGTTTGCTGGTGAAGGAGGAGGATTACCAGACCCGCCTGGGCTTTTCCCAACGCACCAATGCGGTGGTGGAACCCCGTATCAGCACCCAATGGTTTGTAGCCATGCGCAGCCTGGCCGATAAGGCCCTGGAGGCAGTTACCAGCGGCAAGATCAAAATTCATCCCGGCGATAAATTCCTGGCCACCTATAAATACTGGCTGGAGAATGTAAAAGACTGGTGTATCAGCCGCCAGCTGTGGTGGGGCCAGCGAATCCCTGCCTGGTATGCCCCCGACGGCAATTTTGCCGTGGCCGAAACCAGGGAAGAAGCTTTTGCCGAATGTAAAAAACAGGGCTCTACCTGCAGCATTGATGATATCAAACAGGACGATGATGTGCTGGATACCTGGTTCTCATCATGGCTTTGGCCCATAGAAGTATTTAAAGGCATTACCAACCCCGGCAACCCGGATATCAAATACTACTACCCTACCTCGGTGCTGGTAACCGGGCAGGATATCATTTTCTTCTGGGTGGCGCGTATGATTATGGCGGGTATGGAATACATGGAGGAAAAACCTTTCAGCGATGTATATTTCACCGGCATGGTGCGCGATAAACAAGGCCGTAAAATGAGCAAGAGCCTGGGCAACTCGCCCGACCTGTTGCAACTGATTGACAAATCGGGCGCCGATGCGGTTCGCTTTGGCATTATGATCTCCTCGCCTGCCGGCAACGACCTGCTGTTTGATGAAACCTCTCCCGAACAGGGACGCCTGTTTAATAACAAAATATGGAATGCAATGAAGCTGGTGAAGATGTGGGAAGGGCGTGTGGGTACTGCAGAAAGCAGACATTTTGCCGTGGAGTGGTTTGAGAACCGCCTGAATGAAGCAAGGGCTGAAGTTGAAAAATTGTTTAGGGATTTCAAGCTGAGTGAGGCGCTCAAAAACATCTATTCTCTGATTTGGGATGATTTCTGTAGTTGGTACCTGGAGTGGGTTAAACCCAATATAGACCAACCCATCGACAAAAAAGTGTATGAAAAAACCGTATCCTTCTTCACCGACCTGATGCAATTACTGCATCCCTTCATGCCCTTCATTACCGAAGAAGTATATCATTTACTGGCCGAAAGAAAAGACGACCTGTGTGTGCGCCAGTTCCCGGCCATACAGCCAGCTAACAGCAATATCCTGCAACAGGGGCAGCTGCTTAAAGAAGTGATCACTGGTTTGCGCGATGCAAGGGTAAAAAACCAGATCAAACCCAAAGAACCCATTCAACTCAGCATCCAGGCATTGGATAAAAGCCTGTATGCCTCCATAGAACAAATCCTGGCCAAACAGGTCAATGCAGAACAGATCAATTTTGTAACCGAAGCAGTACCCAATTCCATTGCCGTAGTGATTGGAAAAGACAAGTTTTACCTGGCTACCCAACAACCCGTAAATACCGGTTTGCAAAAAGAAGAACTGTTAAAAGAATTAAAATACCTGCAGGGCTTCCTGGAATCAGTAAACAAAAAACTGAGCAATGAACGTTTTGTGCAGAACGCCAAACCCGAGGTGGTGCAGAACGAAAAAAAGAAAAAGTCGGATGCAGAACAGAAGATCAAAGTAATTGAAGAAAGCCTGGCCAACTTATAAGTCAAAAATCGCTCCGCATAAAAAAGCATGCCACCCATGGCATGCTTTTTTATTCCCCAATAATTCAAAATAAAAACATAATACCCGTTCAAGATACATTTAAAATGCTACATTGTGCACCACCCGATCCCACTCCTATTACAATTCCCAAATTCATATTTATTCAAATTACATATTAATGAAACAGGATATTTCAAAAATACTCCAGAAAAAAAAGAAACAGATTCTTGAAGACTGGATGAACTTGCAACTGGCCGATGCAGGCTTGCGAGACGACCTGATGAATAACGAAGAACTGCGTGAACAATCCAATGAATTGCTGGATTCGCTGTTGCAAGTGATCAATGAAAAAAACCTGACGGAATTCGATTCGGAAGCTTTTGCTCCGGTAAACGAAATCCTGTCGGGCATTTCCATTTCTCGCGCACGCCAGGGCTTTTCACCGCGCGAAACAGGTGTTTATATTTTCAGTCTGAAAGAGTCTATATTAAAAACCCTGATGTTGGAGATCAGGGACGATTCGCAGGGTATGGTGCAATCTGTTATTACAGTAAACAAACTGCTTGACAATTTAGGGATCGTCACCTTCGAAACCTTTATCAAAGGAAGAGAAGAAGTGATCTTACGCCAGACCGATGAGATTGCTGAAATATCCACGCCTGTTATACAGGTATGGGACGGTATACTGGCCCTGCCTATTATTGGAACGCTGGACAGTGCGCGTACGCAGATTGTAATGGAAAACCTGTTGCAACGCATTGTGGACACCGGCAGCACCATTGCCATCCTGGATATATCAGGCGTGCCGGCCGTGGACTCGCTGGTAGCACAGCACATCATCAAAACAGTAGCGGCTACCAGGTTGATGGGCGCCGAATGTATCATTAGCGGCATACGCCCCGAAATAGCACAAACTGTAGTGCACCTGGGCATCGACCTGTCAAATATTATTACCAAGTCTTCCCTGGCCAGCGCCCTGAAACATGCCTTTACCATGTTGAAACTGGAAGTAAGGAAGACGCAAAAAGAAAAAACTGTTCAATAAGGTATGGATCGCATTCCAATTCTCAGGATGGGACAATTTCTGCTTGTCACCATTCAGGTAGACCTGTATGATCGCCTGGCCACCAATCTTGAATCGGACCTGGTTCAAATGGTCAACAAAACGGGCGCAAAGGGTGTGCTGATAGACATTTCATCGTTGAGTATCGTTGATTCCTTTATGGGCCGCATATTGGGCAATATAGGCAGTATGGGCAAGATCATGGATGCCGAAACCGTAGTAGTGGGCATGCAGCCTGCCGTAGCCATTACCCTGGTGGAACTGGGTCTTGAACTGAA